>Ga0181592_10001289_pt1 | contig 20220 bp, 25 predicted proteins | sample 071ome_20_FD_133755 | JGI IMG/M metagenome (GOLD analysis project Ga0181592, IMG submission 133755) | Coastal salt marsh microbial communities from the Groves Creek Marsh, Skidaway Island, Georgia - 071412BT metaG (megahit assembly) | ecosystem: Environmental > Aquatic > Marine > Intertidal...
AGCAATTTTAACCGCGTTGATTCGCTCGAAAACAGCGTAGCAGAAATCAAAAAAGACATTAAAGACCTGGCGCACGTTGCGTCGGTTCATCAATTAGAAATAGATAAGATTGAAGAACAGATAGGAGAAGAGTGATGGGACTGGCTGAACATATTGCCAACGACCCTGATGCTCGTGGGTACGCTGCCATGACAGCCAGGGAAGTGTATGACGACCTGAACGTTAAACGGCGAACCGGAGAAAAACAGGTGACATACAAAAGCGTTTTGGGCGAACTTGGAGCAGATATTGGCAGGCGTCTAATCGACAGCATGAAAGCTGCCAGCGCGACAGACAGTGTCATCGAAACATGGCACAACATGCTGGTTAGAGGCGAAAGCATAAATGTCAATAACGCTGAGGTGCAGGGGATGCTTTCAACATTTGCCAATAACCCTGGACTGCCACTGACCACAGACGATAGAGACCAGATTGTCGCACTTAGTTTGAACCAATCCACAGATGCTCAGTTTTATGGTCTGCTGCCGATGACAGTTCATCAAGTCATTCAAGCAAAGGGAAACTAAAACATGGCAGCTACAAAATCAGTCACCGCAGGCTCAACAGCCACGAGTGACGCTTTGACAATGCAGACCGATACCGTTGCTGCCTATGTGGTATGCAAGGCTGACAATTCAACGACAGCAGCAGCGGACGACATCATCCATTTTAAGGTGCTTGAAGGTGGCTTCGACGTTGACACCGATAGCACCGAAGACTTCGCAACTGTCGATGCTGCACCTACGTTGTGTGTGCTAGACACCAACGCAGCAGACCCACAAGTATCGGTGATGATTCCGATTGCACCTGCTAAGAAGATTAAAATCTACGCTGATGGCTCGACCGAGGGAACGACCAACGCGATTACTGTTTCCGCATATGTGCGTGAGGTGGGCGTTGATGGGGCGTACACTGACACCGCTATTGCGTGGACGTAATCATGGCAACGATAGCTAAAACGAAACAGCCGGTGCGTATGCCACGGTTCGGGCATCGGGTCGATAAGACTGATCCGATCCTGCGTGGGTGCGCGGGCTGGTGGCCTCTGAATGATGGGGCTGGGACGAAGGCTACAGACCTGTCCACGGGTGGTAATGATGGAACGCAAAGCGGTGGTGTATCGTGGGCGAGTACAGAGAAAGGCACTGCTGCAAGTTTTGATGGGACGGATGATTATATTGACATTGTTGGTGCTCCAGCAGACACAATCACACAGCCGCTAACGTTAAGTGCGTGGGTTTATAACGACGCAGGCGGTTCAGGCACCAACGACCTTGTTGCACTTGGGGATACGACAAGCGTAAATCCCCTCGGGATTATTAGATTTACTTACAGTTCGGGGCAGGTTTCAGCGGTTTTTCGTGCTGGATCCACAGCCTCAATAATTAGCCACACACTGTCAAATCCAACAGGAAATTGGAATCACATATGCGTTGTGGCTACCTCTTCAACGTCGCTCGAACTTTTTGTCGATGGCGTTTCAGTCGCTTCAGATACATCGACGAATTATGGAACGTTATCATATGACAACCTAACCATCGGGGCTTTGCAAAGGACAACTCTTTTGAATTACTCAGACGGTGGGGTTCAGAACGTTCGAGCCTACGACCGAGCCTTATCAGCCACCGAAGTCTCCCGCCTCTATAACGAACCATGGGCAGGCTTAGAACCGCTGTCACCGTTTTCGTTCTTTAGTGGGTTGTCCCAAATATACGCATATTACTCCGCTGCTTTTTTGCAGCGTCTAGGATAATGATTATGGAACGCAAGCCGGTGTGGTGGGACGACGCCAGATATTTCGAACGATATCAGTACGAAAAGCGGGGTGCTGTTCCAACTCGATTCAAGGTTGTGAAATGCGAAGCCTGCCTGGCACCATTTAAGCCAAGTCCGCATGGGGGAGGGCAGATAACGTGCTCCGATGAATGTAGGAAAGCAATACGCCTCCATCGACGCGAATGCCCGAAACAAAAAAAGAAGAAGGCTGACAATCAAAGGCAAAGGCAAAAAGATCCAATCCGAAAGATTCGTAGTAGAATTGCGACCCGCCACTGGGTCGCGTTGAAGGGGCAAATGTCGGACGCCCGTTCCATGAGGAACCTCGGTATTGATCGCGAGGGATTAGTTAAACACCTTCTTGACACCGACTACGCAAGAGAGAATGGACTGACGTTGGAGAACTACGGGAAAGAGTGGCACGTTGACCACATCAGGCCTCTGTCATCTTTTGACCTGACCGACGAAAAACAGGTTCGTGAGGCAACTAATTATAAAAACATGCAGGCACTTACCATAGAAGATAATCTGAAAAAGGGTTCTCTTTACGAAGGTGTCAGGCATACATTTAAAGGGTAATAACATTGGCTACAAGTGGAAGTTACTACGGAGTTGCCTACAACTTCACCTATGCGATTCCCAAGGGGACAGATCCGACATCATTTTACGTTGGGACGTTTGCGACTGGCGAGGTAAAGGTATCCAAGAGAACCGGCTCAGGTGCAATCAGCACAGCCAATATCGCAAGCTCTCCAACTGCCGGTTCGACTGGGCTGATGAATATCAGCCTATCCGCGACTGAGATGCAGGCAGATGAGGTGACGGTTGAGTTTATCCCAGTATCGAATGACTTCGCTGCTCGGGCGGTTTCGATTGTCACCAGTAACTTGCCAACTCCGGCTGATGTGTTAGAGGTAAACAGCTCCTCTGTCACCGGAGTCAGCGACTTTAAGGCGGATGTGTCGGGGCTGGCAACATCAGCATCAATCGCAGCACTCAACGATTTCGATCCAGCGACTGATACGGTTGCTAACGTTACAACGGTGGGGAGTGTCAGCGGTTCTGTTGGCAGTATCTCGGGTATCACGTTCCCTACTGGCTTTTCGTCGCTCACTGTGTCCGCTGTGGCTGATGGTGTTTGGGATGAGGCTCAGTCGGGGCACACGACTGTTGGGACGTTTGGGTACTACCTCGATGATCAGATCAGTGGTATCTCGGGCGGTGGTGGTGGTACTGACTGGACGGCCACAGAGAAGAATCAGATCCGCTACCGACTTGGTGTCGACGGTACAACAGCGGCACCTTCGGTTAACTCGCCCGATCTGGCAACCCAGGCTTCGGTCGATACTGTCGATGCGAATGTTGATTCAATTCTCGTTGACACTGGAACAACGCTGCCTGCTCAGATCAGTGGCATTGAGACGAAGGTCGATACGGTCGATGCGAATGTTGATGCTGTACTGGTTGACACTGGCACCACGATCCCAGGAACGATCGCAACGGTCGACGCTAATGTGGATGCTATCCTAGTCGATACTGGTACTACGCTGCCGGCCACGTTGGCGACCATTGAAGGCAAGGTTGATACGGTCGACACAGTGGCTGACGCCATCAAGGTTGACACTGCTGCGATCCTAGCTGACACCGGAACTGACGGTGTAGTTATTAGTACCGCACAAGCTCAGGCGATTGCTGATGAGGTTCTGAAGCGTTCCGTGGCCACTGGTGAGGCTACTGCGGCAGAGCATAGCCTGGCGACTATTGTGTTGGCTATTCTCGAAAGTTCCAGAAGTTCCACAACCTGGACGATTAAGCGGACGGACGGGTCCACGACACACGCAACAAAAACGTTATCACTGGACGCCAATGCTGATCCTGTCACCGGGGTGCAATAATGCCAGGTAGACCGCCTAAGCCCCTCAAGGTTCTACAGATGGAAGGATCGAAACGGGCTAAGTACAACCGAAAGGGTGAGCCATTGCCGTCACCAGGTAGACCAGAAGACCCCAAGAGACTTGAGGAACGAGAACTCGAAGTCTTCGAGGACATGATTCTCAAGCTGAAGGATCTTGGGGTGCTCTCGATTGTCGACGGTACGGTGATTGAAAGATACGCACACATCACAGTGAGGTACTGGGATGTTGCTGAATTTTTAAAAGAACACGGTGAATTTGTGGAGGTGGAGTCCACTAAGAACAGTGCTACAAGTTCATTCACTGTGCGACCGCAAGTGGCTGTCCTAGATAAGCTGGCCAGTCAGTTGCTTGCGATTGAGAAAGAGTTTGGTTTGACACCTTGTTCAAGGCCTAAGATACAACTAGAGAAGACACAGGTGGAAAACAAACGGAAGGCTAAGTTCTTTGAATAATGGACTACACGTTACCCGTTGACCAATGGCCAGATGAACCGACTGTCATCGGTGATTGGTTGTACGATAAGAGTAAGCCTGAACTAGTATGTGAATTCTTTGAGGTATGTTTAAAACATGGGACTGGTTCACACGCAGGCAAACCGTTTTTTTTATTACCGTGGCAGAAACAAGTGATTTATGACTTATTTGGAACATTCCATCCGAAGACAGGCCTGCGACGGTTCACCACTAGCTATGTCGAAGTGCCTCGTAAGAACGGCAAGTCTCAATTTGCTGCTGGGATTGCGTTATGGCTCCTATGCGGGGATGGTGAGGCTGGAGCCCAGGTCTACTCGGCAGCGTTCACACTAAAACAGGCTAGTCTGGTTTTTGCTATGGCTAGTCAGATGGTGCTTGACGACGAAGCACTGTCTTCGGTATTGAAAGTCAGGAAGAATAGCAGAACGATTTACTACGAAGATAAAGGTAGTTTCTATCGGGCTATTCCACGAGATGACAAGGATGCTCACGGGCTTAATGCTCATGGGATCATCTTTGATGAGTTGCATAACCAACCTGACCGTAAACTTTGGGATACACTTCAAACGTCACGTGGTATGCGTGAACAGCCGCTGACAATCGCAATCACGACGGCTGGTCACGACAGGTCTAGTATTTGTTATGAATTGCATAAACAGGCAAAGGGCATCATTAACGGTGAGTTCAAGGACGACTCGTTCTACCCCGTGATCTATGCCGCAAACCCTGGTGACGACTGGCATGATCCAGTGGTATGGGAAAAAGCGAACCCAAGCATCGGTCATACGGTTAGGATTGACTTCCTCCAGCAAGAGTGCGATAGAGCGAAGCTGACGCCTAGTTATGAGAACACATTTCGTAACCTCTACTTAAATCAGTGGACTGAGCAGGCTGTCAGATGGCTTCCGATGCACGCTTGGGACGCATGTAAAGGCGAGATGCCTGTCACCGGCATTGAGTGGTATGCTGGGCTTGACTTGGCAGAGAGTCAAGATATTTGTGCGTTCGTCCTGGCCGGGAAAAAGGGGGAGACTGTATACATTAAACCCTTCATGTTTACGCCGGAAGAGCCTAGCAGCAAACGAGCGGAGCAAGATAAGAAACAGATCATGAACTGGGTGGCACAGGGATGTATCGAGACGCTGCCTGGTGACATCATGCTGAATAAGGATCTTGTTCCTCGTATCCTTGAAATTGTAGAACAGTACAATGTAAAACGAATAACGATTGACCCCTGGCGGTCGAAAGAGTTTATTTCATCCATTACCGAAAGCGGCTATCCTGAAGGACGGGTTTTAAAGTTTCCGCAAACAATGAACCATTTTGCCGAGCCAACAAGGAAGATGCTCGATATGGTTGTCACAGGCAAGCTGGTTCATGATGGTAATGAGGCGTTACGTTGGATGGCCGCTAATACAGTGGTGCAACAAGACGCAAACGGCAACACTAGACCAGCAAAAGATAAAAGCCAAGATAAAATCGACGGTATCGTTGCTTCAATTATGGCAATTAGAGAAGCGATTGCACCTGAACCAGATGGGCCAATGCCAGTAATCTACTAAGGGAAAAAGATGGACTATGTCTTAAACAATCACGGACTGCAAGCAGTGGACTTGTCGGTCAAGAACGTGATCACGAGCAATAGCTTTGATTCGTTCTTTGAAACCGTCGACAATCGCAATAACGCTGGTGTGTCTGTAACCCCAAACTCAGCCATGACGTACAGTAGCGTCTTTGAGGCCGTGCAGATCATTAGTGGTGACGTTGCCAGGATCGACCTGGATATCTTTGAGCCAGATGGTGAGGATAGACTTAAACGCCCTAGGCACCCTGCCTACAAGCTGATGAACCGCAAAGCAAGTTCCTATATGAGCGGTTACGCTTTTAGGGAGACATTGCAAGCTCATGCCCTCCTGTGGGGGAACGGGTATGCTGAGATCGTGTTCGACAACGTTGGAAGACCCAAAGAATTGATCATTCTCGACCCATCGTCAGTAACTCCTGAGCTTGTCGACGGCGAGTTGATTTATAAAGTTCACTCGTCAACGGAACGAAACAAATACACTGTTCTTCCTGCATATCGAATCTTTCATGTTCGCGGTTTGGGATTCAACGGCATCCAGGGGTTTTCAGTTGTCTCTCTCGCTAGAGATAGTTGGGGACTGGGCATGGCAGCGGAACGGCATGGAGCCCGTCACTTCAAGCAGGGAGCCCGCCCTAACGTCGTCCTGAAACATCCAGCATACTTAGATCCAGATCAAGCAGAAGAACTCGTAGAATCATTCCAGAGCAAACACAGTGGCACTGATGGCGTTGGTCGTCCAGCCCTTGCTGCTGGTGGGCTGGAGATTGTCCCACTATCCATGTCAAACACTGACAGCCAATGGTTAGAGTCAAGGGAGTTCCAGAGAATTGAGGTTGCGAGTTGGTTCGCATTGCCCCCTCACAAGCTCGGAGATAGCTCCAGAATGGCTTATAACAGCATTGAGGCTGAAGAGAGGGCATATGCCTCACAGACGCTCATGCGATGGTTTGAGCGGTGGGAGAGCGAAGTAGACTGCAAGTTGCTGACTGACCGCCAATTCGGTGCGGATTGGTTCAGCGAACATGCGGTAGAGCGGTTGGTGCAGGGTGACTCCGAGACTCAGGTTGATACGATAGTTAAGCTGCGGAATGCCATGGTCATTACTCAAAACGAGGCCAGGCACAAGCTCAATTATGCTAGTGTTACTGATGGCGATACATTCCTCAATCCGTCGACATACAGTGCTGACAACGAAGAGCCCGATGACAGCCCTGAAGAGCCGGAAGAGGAAGAAGAAGACAATGAAGTGGTGGAACAGGTCGAGAACCTCTTAGCTGCACGATTATTGCAGTTGGAGAACACCTATAAAAAGCAGATGGGGAACCTGAGCGGCAAGGAAGAAAAGATAGCTGCATTCCAAGAGACATTCGCAGGTAAAATCTTGGATGCCGTACTGCCAATCGTCGACCTACTAGCTACCTGCAAGAAGACACAATCCCCAGGTGAGGAGGCTGTCCTCGAAAACGTTAAGGACTGGATGAATGGCAAAAATGATCTCCTACTTGAAGGACTTGTTTAAATGGACATTATTGCACGTGCTAACTTTCTTAATGACCTTGGTTATGACCCCTCTGTTGCTAGTAAATTGGATCATGCTGGTGCGGGTGATATACAAATTAAAAAAAGAGGAGATGACACAGAGATCCTCCTCTATGAACAGATCGGATTCGATTGGCAAACCTCTGAAGGCGTAACTGCAAAGCAATTCGACGAGGCGTTGAAGGATGCTGGTTCTGGGAAGATTGTTGTCCGTATCAACTCACCTGGGGGTGATGTGTGGGACGGCGTTGCGATCTACAACATGTTGAAGTCCACACCTAATCATGTCGAAACGGTTGTTGAAGGTGTTGCTGCCAGTGCTGCGAGTATTGTGGCCATGGCGGGTGACGAAGTAAAGATTTACCCTTCAGCCCAGTTGATGATCCATTCGGCCTGGACGATTGCTATGGGCAACTCAAGCGAGTTCCGAGATGTAGCAGATGTCCTCGATAAGATTGACGGACAACTGGCCGAGATTTATGCAAGCAAGACTGGCACTGAGGCCAGCGAATTTTTGAAGGTGATGAGCAAGGACAACTACTACACCGCGAAAGAGTCTATCGAATTGGGCTTGGTGGATTCGGTGGTTGAACTTGATTCTGATAAAGAGAAACGTCCTGCTGCTGCGAGTGACAACAAGAGAATCACTGCCGACGCTCGTCGTCGAATGTTAGCTCTTCGCAAGGCAAGGTTGGGACTCTAGTTCGCCAAGACGAACACTGTTACTGTTTTATTTTTCTTACTAAGGAATGAAGATGAAAAACGCAAAGCAACTGCGAGAAGACATTGGTGAGATTTTGGCGAAGTGCGAAGCTCTCAATGAAATCTGTGCCTCTGAAGGACGAGACCTGTCCTCGGAAGAACAAGCCCAGTTCGATGGGTGGTTGGCTGAGGTTGGCAACGATGGCGTCAACGGCGAAGCCAAGAGTGGCATCTACGCTCAAATTGAACGGGCTGAGAAATTCGAGAACCTAGTTTCTAAGAAAGCAGAAAAACAAGTGGAAGAGCCAAAAGCTAAAGCAGAGATTCGCTTTCCTAAAGCATTCGGTGGCCTGAAAGCATTTAAGAACGAGAAGGACGCCTATGAATGCGGTCTTTGGTTCCAGGCTAATATGCTAGGCAGTGTCCAAGCAAAGCAACGTCTTGCTGACATGGGGAGCATCTATGCGGCCCAAACTGAAGGCACCAACACGGCTGGTGGTCACACCGTTCCTGACATCTGGTCGTCTTCGATCATCAACGTCATGGAGACTGCTGGTGTAGCCCCTAAACTGGTCCGTCGCATCCCGATGACTTCGGATGTACTTAATGTCCCCAAACGAACCAGTGGACAAACTGTCTACTATCCTGGCGAGGCTTCGGCAATCACCGCATCTGACAAGGTATACGGAACGATTGCCTTGGCTGCTGTCAAACGTGCCGTCCTGACCCAAGTCTCGAATGAGTTGATCGCAGACAGTCTGATCAACGTGGTTGATGACGTTGCTGCTGAAGCTGGCCATCAGTTGGCCCTGAACCTTGATGATGAGTTCATCAACGGGGATGGTTCAGGCTCGTATGGTTCGATTACTGGTCTTGTTGATGATTGCGGTGCTGCTGGTACTCACGACCTTTCGTCGACGAATACGAGTTTCGCTGACATCACCCTGGCAGACATCCACACTGCCATGAGTCTTGTGGCCGAGAAATTCTGGGATGACAGCCGAATGGCATTCATCATGCGTCGTAGCACCTGGGCTTCTGTCATTCAGAAACTCGTCTACGCTGCTGGTGGTAACACGGTCGACAACCTCGAAGGCGGCAATCGTCTGAGCTTGTTCGGATATCCTGTCCACCTGACCGACAAGATGCCTGCCGATGCTGTCAGCACCTACGGACTGTTCTTCGGTAACTTCTATGAAGCAGCCTTAATGGGGCAACGTAAGGAAGTGGAATTCGCTTCTAGCCAAGACTATGGATTCAACTTGGATGTTCTGACGATTCGTGCTTTGAATCGTTACGATCTCAATGTCCATGCCAATCCAGGTGCGGGAAGTGCATACGGTGCTTACGCTGGTGTGAAAACCGCAGCATCTTAATGACTGATTGATTCGGTACGGGGCTACGGCCCCGTACCTTTCTCTGTAATGAAGGACCAACATGAAAGTAAAGTTTATTGAACAGTGGCGTGGCAATGAGGTAGGCCAAGTCGCTGAGTTGAATAAAGGTGTCGCAATTCTGTTGCTGGCGAGGAATATCGTCGAAGAGGTTAAAAATGGCAAACAAGTGGAACGTAAGAAGAACAGTAAGTCCGCTGCTAGAGCCGGTGACAGTCGGGCAAATAAAAGACCATCTGAGAGTGTCGACTAGTGTCGATGATACTGTCCTCGGAAATATTATTACAGCCGCCAGGCAGCAGGTCGAGAGAGACACAGGGAAGTCACTGATTACGCAGACTTGGCAGATGACGCTAGACTGCTTCCCAGATGTTGGTGAACCAATCAAGCTACTCAACGGGCCTGTACAGTCCGTGTCATCAATAACGTACAATAATGCTTCTGGTGTGCAGACAGCATGGGCTGATTTCCAACTCAAGACCAACGATATCCCAGCTTTGATTGTCCCCGATTTTAACGGATCGTGGCCGACTGGGTATAGCTATGATAAGCGTGGGATCATAATCACCTACGTGGCCGGTTATGGTGACACCCATCTTGACGTACCTTTCGAACTGCGGCAAGCCGTCATCCTGAGAGCAGAGATGATCTATGACGGTGAGAGTCGTATGCTTAATTCGGCGTATGAGCGTCTCACAGCCTCTCTAAGGGTAGGGTTGTACTAATGCGGTCTAGGACACTAACAGAGGTCTTCGTGCTTCAGAGGCGGTCTGAGAGTCTTGACGACCATGGTCAGCCTGTCGAGACGTGGACAGACCTTGAGACGTTCCGAGGGAGCATCGAGAACGGATACTCGCGTGAGTTCAACCGATACAACTTGCAGGAATCGCGGACAGACGCAGTAATCCGAACTAGGCGACTGGACACAGTGCCGACTCCGATGGATCGAGTGAGGACAGAGAAGTCAGCCAGGATCTACAATATCATCTCAGTGCCACTCCAGGGTGGCAACTCAGACGAGACTGTCATCGGAGTGCAGGAGCAACCATACCATGCCCCGTAAGGTAATCCGTGAGTTCGCTCAGTTTAATGACGGTGTGAAGATATACATCACTGGTGAAGCTGCATTGAAGCGAGCATTTAAAGAATTCACACCTAAGCTGCAAAAGAAGGTCGAGCGTAGGGTTACTCGTAAAATCGCTTATCACATTCGCGAGCGTGTTAAGGGGATTACACCAGTCTTCACTGGCAAGATGCAAGCCACCTATATTGTTAGGGCTGCATCATTGAAATTGTCAGCCGAAGCAATGGCTAGTTCAAAAGGCAGGCGAAAGACACGGAAGAATGTTGTCGGACACGCAGTTAAAACTGGCACTAGGGCAAAGCTAGGGATCAGCCCGAAAGATAAATATTATTATCCTGCTATCGTGGAGTTCGGAGCCCCAAAAAGAAATATCAAGCCAAACCCTATTATGCGGCGAACACTAAGGAATGAGGCTAGGCAGGCAAGGCTAATGTTCCGCACTCTCATGGCAGCAGAGGTGAAGCAAACAATAAAGGAACTCAGAGCCGGTACGATCAGGCCAGATGGGGTGAAAATTAAAAAATGAGCAGTCAAATAGGCAAGGTGATTCGTACTACTCTGCTGGCCGATGCTACTATTGCGTCGACAGTATTGAACAGGGTGTATCCGCTGGTGATGCCAATGAATACGGCGTTCCCAGCGATTATGTATACAGTGCTAAATACTAGGAGTGATTCTCACCTGAAAGGAACAACGGGCATAGCCGAGACTATGTTGCAGTTGGACGGGTACGGGCAGAACTATTCGAGCTTGTTGTCGCTTATGGAATTAGTTCGGCTGGAGATCCAATCTATTCGGGGGACTTATGATAGCGTGTTCATTAACTCTATCGATCTCGATAGCTCTTATGACACGTTTGACCGGCCCGAAGACGGGTCAGATTTGGGTTTGTACCGAGTTGTACACACCTATATTATTAACTACCAAGAGACGATTGTAACGAGGTAAAATTATGGCAGATACTGGAAATTCAGCCACGATTGCTTTCGGAACGAGTTCATTCGTCGCCAATATTTACTCAATCGGTGGAACGTCACAATCCCGCGAGGCTCTCGAAGACAGCCACTTGGGAACCACGAACCAAAAGACGTACATCCCAACCGACTTGTATGAGCCTGGCGAGTTTGAAATTGAGTTCGAATGGGATCAATCATTTTCCGTTTTCCCTCCGATTGATGGGGCTGCTGAGACGATTACGGTGACTTTCCCATTGAAGTCTGGTGAGGGTACGGCAGCTACGTTGGCTGGGTCTGGATTCATCACTGAGGTTTCTGGCCCTGATGTTGAGAATGGAAGCATCATGCGGGGGACTGCTACCATCAAGTGGGATGGTAAAACTGAAGTGGCATATACGGCTGGGAGTGTATAATGTTTGAGTTTGTTTTGAAGGACCACCCACACAAAGTGACTGTCCACGGCCAAAAGGTTCAGGCAATCACGGATGTAAAATTAATTGCTGTCCGCGAAGAGGGTAGTGATAAGTTTGTCCAGTGTGGCTACTGCGGGGCAAAACCGGGAATGCCAATCACGTTGATTAAGCATTACCCTCAAGTGTTTATGGATGCTGTCGAGAAATTTGTAGAAGAAGAGGTGGGTAGTGTCACGCGAGTGTCCTGCCCACCTAAAGGGAGGTAAATATGGACTATAAAGCAAAGTTACTTGAGTCGACGAAAAAGAAAATCTCGAAGGTGTACGTCAAATCGCTCGACACGGAGTTCAATATAAAGCCACTGTCCGCGAAGCAGCTAAATGATTACATGCAAGCCGTAGAAAACGGAATCGGCAATGTGCAAGCGACAATCAGTCTGCTTGCATTATGTATTGTTGATGATAACGGCGACCGTGTTTTCAAGACAAGAGAAGACGTTGAGATGTTAGAGGAGATTGAACTCAGTGTACTTCTCGTCCTCACTGACGCCTGTCAAAGGATCTCTGGTCTTGCTGAAGACCTACAGGAAGATTTGAGAAAAAACTAAAACGCAGTCCATCTCGGAGAGCCGCTTTCATTTTGGCCAGGGAGTTGGGCTATGTCGATGTCAACGGCATGCTCGACTCCATTAGCGGGGAACTCTTTATGGAATGGGTCATGTTCCTTGGGATGGACGGCAAAGAATCGAATATGAAGTCCGTACAGGAATTTGAAGATCAAATAAGAGGGTCTTATGGCGGTAATCGGTGAACTAGCAGTCAATGTTGTGGCGAGGACATCCGGCTTAACTAGTGGGATGAATCGTGCAAGGAAAGAGATGGGGATTCTCTCCAGTGCTGCACTCGGAGTCAGAAGATCATTGCTTGCCTTGGGTGCTGCATTTACGGCATTCGAGGGCATTAAAACCATGGCTAGGTTAGCGGCTGAAGCGGAGCAGGTCATTACCCAATTCGAGGTAATGACTGGCAGCATAGAGACGGCTAACAACCTATATAGTGAACTTCGGACCTTAGCGGCAGGCACCCCATTACAACTGGAAGGGTTGCTAGGCAATGCCAGAACCCTGATGCTGTTCGGTGAATCAGCAGACACTGCAACCAAGACACTACGCATGCTTGGTGATGTGTCTGGTGGTAACCAGACTAACCTGAAGTTCATGGTCCGGGCCTTCGGTCAGATCAGCAGTCTTGGACGGTTGCAAGCACAGGACTTAATGCAGTTGGTGAATGCTGGGTGGAACCCTCTTGAACAGATCATGAAAAAATCTGGCGAGACGATGACAGAGGTTCGCGAGAGGATGAAGGATGGGAAGGTTAGTGCTGATGAGGTGCGAGAGGCACTAGAGTCCGCAACTGGCCCTGGTGGACGATTTAACGGCATGATGGAAAAGATGTCCAAGACGATGTCTGGGCGGTGGTCCACATTGATCGATAACATCAAGCAGCTTGCGGTCCAGTTTGGCGAGATCCTAATGCCTGTCTTCGAGAAGGCGGTATCATTCCTGTCGAAACTTGTCAACTGGTTCAAGGGGCTAAGTGCTGAAACCAAAAAACTTATAGCCACAGGAATCTTCTCTCTATTCTCTAGTTGGCTTGCAGGGAAAGGGTTTGATGCTATCCTTGGGATGTCCGGCCTTGGGGGCGTAACTGACATGCTAGGCAAGGGGGCTGGTAAGGCTGGGTTGCTGGTCACAGCGATTACCAAAGTCGCTGGAATATTTGCCAGGCTTACTGGTGGACTTGTTGGTGCTAGTTTGTTTGCAAAGTTAATGAAAGAATCTGCGGACTCTTCCGCACAAATCATTGACAATACATTGCAGTATGAACAAGTGATAAGAAACATACAAAGACGACGTGAGAAAGAACACGCAGTTCAAATACGTTCATTCTCAGCACCTCGACAATCTCGGTTTACGCCAACCCCCTGGAAGGATGCTGACAACTTAATGATGAGTGCGAACGTCAAAACAATAGAAGCAATCACAGCTCAGGAGGCACAAAAGCGCAGGATGGAAGAGACTAGGAACAAAGTTCTTGAAGCGATACATACGGAAAACAAAGATATGAAACTGAGCTTGAGGTTTATTGCTAGTAAAACTAAACGGTCAGACATTAAGCAGGCGGCACCATTCTAATGGCAGTTACAAATATAGTAGAAAAAGAGTTTGTCAACGGCAGTTTTAATGGCGACGAGTATTCGTATGAAGTTATTTACCAATGCGAGACTGACAGCCAAGCAGGGCCAGACACTGTGCGTCGTGACCCAGCATTCCGCATTGGGAAAGAGTATTCTTTTGGTGGGGAAAGCAACCCAGAAGCCAAGTTGAGTAATGTTCAAGTGAGTCTCCTTGAGCGACTTAGAAGGACAACATGGTTGGTTTCATGTACATACTCAACCGCACAGAACAGCTCCTCAGGTAGCGGCGGTGGAGGTGGTGGTTCGCCCACATCAAAAGACAAGCCCGCAGACCCAGAAACGTCCAGCAAGTTTCAAACTCTCGAAGTAAGATTCTTCACTGAATCCGAGCTGGCGTATGGTGCAAAGTTTATCGATGTGGGAACTCTCGGTTCGTCGAAAGAAGGCGGCAGGGAATGCCCTTACGTTAAGTTCTTTGACACTTTAGGTCCAGATAAGTCTGCTGTTTCAGAGTACACGGGAGTTCCACTTAATTCAGCCCTCTCGCCAGTAGACCCAATCCCGTCGAAGACAGCTCCAAGACTTGTGGTGCGGTGTTATCTTTACGATACTACAGACTTTCTTGAGGATGAGTTATGTTCCCCTGACGGTGCGTCACCACTTGGGAAAATAAATAAAGCGGATTATACGATCACAGGACCTGGTAATCAGTATTCACTGACGTTTCCAGCCAGGACACTGAAGCTAATGTCAGCTACTGTAGACGCACACGACTTTAGAGATGAATTGCTGTGGTACTCTTTTGAGTTTATGTATAATCCCTGTGGGCATTACTTGATAATCCCCGACATGGGCATGAAGGCTGTCAACGATTTTGAGCCAGAGACCGCAGGGACTGATGATGGAAGATACCCGTTTGAGCTGAACATTGACGGGAAAACAGAGAATATTAAAGACGAATCTGGTGACCCTATTATGGAGCCATGTCGACTCGACGGTCGAGGCTCACCGCTAACTGGTGCAAGTCGGGGGACTACTTTTGCAGTGCGATATCTAGAAGATTTAAATATCGAATATGATTTTGATAAAATCCCAACATTTTAGGAACTAAAATATGGCTGTTAGGACATGGGCTGGAGATGACGCAACTACACCTTACGACTGGAGTGTAGCCGGTAATTGGGAAGAAGGGTCTGTTCCAGTTAGCACAGATGAAGTGGTGATTCCAGCAGGATCTCAGAAGATCACAGCAGGATTAAATCAGTCAGCAGTAACCTTAGCTGGATTGGCAGTGGAGGCTGGGTATGACAAAGACATTGGCAGTTCAACCGGTGAGCTACAAGTCGCCTTATCAGCGCCGGCCAGTATCCAGACAAGTGGTGGACAGCAATTCTTTGACTTTGGCTCCAGCAATGTTAATATCGAAGTGTTGGGATCAGGTGGTGCCAGCACTGGGCAACGGGCAGTTAATTTTATAGGTAGCAATCTAGCAACAGTTAGTGTTGTTGGTGGTAGTGTCGGGATAGCAACAGCCCCAGCCAATTCTGCGACTGTTGCAACACTAAGGGTCTTGGGTGGGAATGTTTGGGCTGGGGACAATGTCACGCTAACCACCGTCAATCTATACAGTGGAACCCTCCTGCAGCAGTGTGCTACTACGACAACCACTGTCTACGGAGGGCGTCTCACGACCAAGGGTTCGGGGACAGTAGGAACAATCAACATCTATTCAGGCTCAGCTACGCTGAACAGTACAGGAACAGTTACAACACTCAACGGTTACGGTGGCGAGATAGATTTTGCCGGTAGCGGATTGGCGAGGACAGTTACTACTCTAAATGCCAATGCAACTGATCCGTTGACTATCTCGTTTGATCCAAACGTCGTGACTATCTCTACACTCAATGACCCCACCACCCCACAGACTGTACGTTACGAGGCTTCGTAATGACTGACATCTACGGATTTGACCAGACTACATCCAGAGAACTGGTGCGTATGCTTCACCAGTACAACAGGAAGGTCGATACCCTCGCTCGGAGGATTAGTGCGAGCGGGGCTCTAGGTGCGTCGAGGCGTGTTAAGTTTGCAATACCCAAGACAACATTGGAGCCTGGTGGCACTTGCGAGGCTTACCTTACGAAGTATTCCCAGGGTGATGCTAAAAAACTCGTAGCCAATACTAATTCACTCGTGACTATCGAAGACCCTCTCAGTATTGCTTTTGCTGTCGGGACTGACGACTATAGTTCAACAACAGATTATATCCCTGTCGTTAAAGACCCAATGATAAGAGCTTGGATTCCAGCGTCACAGTACGGTTTAATCCAACAGGCGAAGCCAGACTCCACTATAGCTACTGGAGGTGCTGGAACATTCAGTATCTATCAGGACCAAACAGACACTACCGTCAACGTGGACAGTGTCAGTGTCCTCTGGGGCGATAACGGGGAAGGCGTGTCCAGTGGAAAAGAATCTTGGATTCGTTGGAATGGCACCCGTTGGGAATGGATTGGAGGCGACGAGGACGAGCCAACCATCGGTGTCGGCAGAGGGACTCTCAATTCAGCATTAGCCACAACCGACTCGACAATCAGCGTGACACTCGATGGAAGCTCGGCGGTAGGCAGTGGTACCATTACTGCCAACAATTTCTGTGCGTTCTCGGCTGACAGCGGTGCTAAATGTTACGTGTCAACATCGGACGGTACTACTTGGGAACTCATTCAAGTCGCATGTCCCGCGTAAGGAGGTAATGATGGCTGGAAATTACCCTTGTTGCTGTGGTGAAGCTAGTAGCGGCACAGACTGCGCACTTTGTACTAGTGGAAAAGCGCCTACTTATTTTATCGTGACTGTGTCAGGCTGGGCTGATTCCGGCAGCTATCCATCAAGCTGCAATGGCTGGTGTTCCACTATGAACGGCACATATGTTGTTGATAAAAACGGGCGAGCAAATTGTAGATGGGGCGAATGTTACGACATAACAGATTCGCCATTTGTAGATAATGGCTTTGGTGCTAACATCTGCGACCCTTTGTCTGGAGGCCTGCTTTCTGAACGTTTCCAATCGCTAAAAATGGAAATTGGATTTGACACCACATACAACGAAATATACTTGGAAATGTTTGGGTATACGATATCTGATGCGTGCCTTTCAAGTAGTTATTCTTCATCGTATTGGTATTACACTATTCCTGGCTCAAATCCTTACGACTGCGAGACTTACTTAGGCACTACGTTTAACCTGACTCGTTATTCAGGAAGCACTTTTGCTGCGCTTTGCAATTCAGCCACAACAGTAACCATGCAGGGTGTTTACTAATGCCAGACACTAGCGATTTCAAATGTGATATCTGCGGTCTTGAATTAAAAAATGCTGTCCATCCGGTCACACACAACTGCAAGTCTCGTGGCCTTGGTGACACAGTCGCAAAAATCACTAAACGCTTCGGCGTCAAACCTTGTGGCAAATGCAACAAGCGTCGAAGGAAACTTAACCAGATTTTTCCCTACGGTAAACGAAAAGGGGCAGAGTCATCTTCCGATAACCCTACCCCTAGCGATGAAATGTAACAAAATGTTGCTTGAAGAAATGCCTATTTCAGGCAATAAACCTCTTTTAAGCGTCCTCCTTGCTTAACTTTTACTTTCTGAACCATCCCTGCTACCTCCAGCATCTCCACTACCTCCCTAATCTTGCTGGTAGGTTTCATCAGGGATTTGACCAGGGTTGTGACCGTTGCGTGTCCGTGGTCCTTCATTGTGGCGATCACTTCCCTGGTTATTTCTGCTGTCAGCGATCCATCGCTTAGGATCTCCCGCTTAGTTCCGTTGACAAACGTGTTTGTCGACCAGAGGACAAAGTCTATAGCCCATCTTGCAGCGTTGGCATCGATCAACGGATATTCTGGGTCAGCGGAGACAGCGTAAATCAGGGCGAGTTTCTTTACTTTCTCGATTGCCCTCCCCCATATGCTACCAAGCTCGACCTCGTCGACGAATTGATCGGTGTACGCGAGGAAAGATTCGTATTCCCCTTTGGCGTCATCGTCAGTTGGGACGACATAGGGAACAGGGAATTCTTTGCCGTTGATTGTCTTCGTGTCATTGCGGTGAAACTCCATAAGGGCGGAAACGTTACTTGCGATCCTGTCCATCTTCTCTTCATCGAAGACAGGCTCTTTTCTTTCGGCACGCTTGCCGGTATCGATGACCAGCAGACGGCCTGCGAAACCATCTCTCAAGTGCATCTTGGTTAGGCCTGACCAGAAGTGATCCGGAGTGGTCATCCCAAGGAACGAGAAGCAGGGCCTAACGACTTGAATGTCAAAATCTAGGTCAGCATAAGACTTGGCTCTCCATAGGTTCTTTGTAGCTCCCCAGAGTTCCAGAAGGACTTCCTGCACTGAATTGGTGTGGGATGTCCCCTTGTTGGTTTTCTGTAGGAATAGCCCAAACTCATCCCAAATGGCCAGACTTGCTGGATCCTTGGCTAATCTCTTGGCAATGGCTGAGTCGCTAGTCACCCTGCCGATGAGACTGTCCGCGTGATTGGTTCTATCGAAGTAGAATTTCAGCATTTCGAGGACAGCCTGCTTACCACCTGATGATGGTGCTAGACCAACGATGTACAGGTTGGAGAAGACTCCAGACTCCTCAGTGTACCGTCGACCAATGGCATGGGACATCAGGGTGATAGCACCAACCAACGATAAGCCCTTAGAGTCTTTGCTGTTGGCATCCGTAATCGTGTCCATGATTGCTTTCATGAACCACGGCACCTCAAACAAGGACGCTGGGATGCCACTAGACCTGTCCTCGATAACCGGGATCTCAGTGACGATAGGGACAGTGTTATTATACCCATCCCCAATACCCTCCGCACCAACCTTTTCTATCATGGCCCTTGATGCCTTATGCTCTAGTTCGTGAAAGTCCCATGGTGGATCGCAACGTGAGTTGTATTCCTCAAGGAACATTAAAGTCTCTGATTGGTTCAAGTCAAACTTCGCAGCCAGTCTGCACGCCACCTTGAACGTCTGTAGATCCCCGCCAGAGCCCTCAGTTGCCGGTTTGCAGCCCTCCAGGTACGTCCGCACCTGACTTTCCCAATCGTAGGGCCGAGGCCCACAGGCGTCGTCTGAGGGGCTCTCAGGGGCAGTTTGGCGGTATTCCTGGTTGGCCTCGTGAAGAACAGCATCTACCACATCTTCTATGTCGTTGACAAGCCTGTCTTCGGCGTAAACCTGTTCTGTGACCGTGAAGAACCTGGCATTCGAATAAAGCTCCATGTCGACGCCATGCCAATTAAACCTCCTCCCCTTCCCTATACACGAACCTTTCCCGAAGACCTTAACGCCATTCCCGCTGGGTGACACCTCGGCATAACTCTCAAGGTTTTCAATCAATTCATCGACGACAGCCTTCTTCTTTGGGCAGTCTAGGCAATCGTCAAAATCAACCCCAATGAACCCGTCGCCGGACTTAAACACAAACCCCAGTCCAGAGGCCCCAGAATCGCTTCTAAGGGCCTCCGATGCTTCAGTGTAGGTTGACCAGTGTTCCTCGTTTGTCGAGCTTGCAGGGGCATCCTGTGCGACCTGACGGGGTATCTTGGATCCGTTGACATCCTTCCAGAGAACCCATCTCTTTAACGCCTTCATTTCATCGCTAATCATATCAAACTCCTGTGCTGCCAAACCCGCCGTCACCGCGAGTGGTCTTATGGTCGAATGCGTCAACCTCGAACATGCCACCTAGTAATATTGAATGAAACACGATCTGAGCAATCCGTGTTCCCGGTGCTGAAGTCCACGTCCCGTTGCCACCGTTGTATAGCACCACTTTCACCTCGCCTTGATACCCGCAGTCAACGACACCACCAAGTACGTCGATCCCGTATTTCGCGGACAACCCGGACCGTGGCCAGATCAACCCGGCGAATCCCTGCGGGATGTCGAACGCAACACCCGTCTTTACGATTTGTGATGTACCAGGCATGATCGCCACATGTTCGTCGGCATAGAGATCCCACCCAGCGTCGAACGTGTGTGCTTTGGTTGGTGCTATTGCCGTGTCAGTCATTTTAACGAATTTCATCTACTTAGCTCCATAAAATTTCTGTGATTGAACTGATAGGTGCCA
>Ga0181592_10001291_pt1 | contig 20172 bp, 8 predicted proteins | sample 071ome_20_FD_133755 | JGI IMG/M metagenome (GOLD analysis project Ga0181592, IMG submission 133755) | Coastal salt marsh microbial communities from the Groves Creek Marsh, Skidaway Island, Georgia - 071412BT metaG (megahit assembly) | ecosystem: Environmental > Aquatic > Marine > Intertidal zone...
AAACTATTAGAATCAAATGTAGTTTCTCTTGTTGTTTCTTCAAGTGAACTATCTTCTAATCTTGTGTACTTGTCAAATGTTGTTTCTAATCTATTTTTACCGTGTTGGCTCCATACTGCAAAACCGTTACCTTCTGCATTTAGAGAAATGTTTGCGCCAAACTGTTCTTGATCTGCTTTTAATGGACTAAAAATAGTTTGCTGGTATGTATACAAATCTTGACTACTGTCATCACCGGTTTTCTTAAAGTAATATACAGCACCGCTGTTAACAGCATTTGCATCATCATATGGAGCACTCACAACAAGTGTACTACCATCACTGCTCATATCCATTGCATAACCAAAACTATCACCTGAATCAATTTGATTAAACGTTGCAGAACTAATTGTTTGTAGCAACTGATATTCGTTGTTGTTATCTAAACTGTAAATGAACACCGCACCCTTATTTGCTGTGCTATCATCTCCCTGTTCTTCGTAACCTGGCGCACTTACAGCAATCATGCTAAGATCGCTAGTAGCAGTCATTCTAGTACCAAATCTGTCGCCGTCTCTGCTGTTAGGAATTGACAGTGTGTGATGGTCACTAATATCCCAATCAAGTGTGCTACCATCTGGTCTTGTTGTTTTATCATAGATATAAACTTTACCTTGATAATTTGTTTTGCCCGGTGCACCAACAATTAATTTAGTATTTGAAACCAATACACTAGAACCAAAGTGTAGATCATCTTCTGGTTCACTACAACCAATTACATAATTTAATTTGTACAGGTTATCAGCGGTATCATATGTGTGTAATGTTACAACACCTTCTCGAGAATAAGGACTCGGGTCAACTGAGAAGTCGCCAATGCTTACTCTAAATCCAGCACCGTAAGTACTATCGTCGGCACCCTTAAAGTTACTTGACTCGGGAGCACCTGCAACCAATACACTTCCGTCGTTGCTCAATGCAAGACTGCTTCCTAGTGCAGGAGTTCCAGCATCACTTACAATATTATCACTAGCATTTGCTGAAATACTAAAACCTTGAGTTGTTTGTAGTGTTTCAATACCGGTATTGAACTCTCTGTTTAATATGTAGATTTGACCTTCATCGCCAAATGTTGGTGCGGCAACAACAATGGTTCTTCCTTGATTTGCTGTTGCAATATTGTATCCAAACTTTTGATTAGTGATAGGATTCGGTGCACCCCATCTATTTTCTTTAAATGCTCGTGTTTTTTGATAAACTGCCCATTTACCACTGCCGTCATTATCGGCATATACCAAACTGTCATCTTCAATCTTGGTTATATTTTTAATATTATTGATGTCATCAGGATTAGAAACTCTATTACTAATAAATTCTAAAATTTCTCCTGATGTACTATCTTCGATGGTCACACTTGCGTCTGGACCATCGACAACAAATTGTGTTGTGGAATTAATTCTTTTAACAATATAAACATTATCAACATCAGCACTAAAACTCTTAATGCTAATAATTTGGCCTACTTCTAAATTGTGTACACGATCTGTGTTTAAAATAATTTCGTTATCCAAGAAATCTGTTTTAATGTCATCTGTTTGAATTACTCTAGCAGGAATAGTTTGTAATTGATAAACGTTCCAATCTTTATTTTTGTCTTTTGCTACCCAGATCAAATCACCGTCATCTAACGAATTAATAATATTGCTACCAATCATATCATTAAAACTAAATGCTGTTGTTGGAATATCATTTGTGCGTGGATATCCTGCAACAGGTAAAACATTTACATAATCACTTGTTATACCTTCGTCGGCATTGAGTGTAATCACCGGCCATGGATTATTATTATAATCAGCCGGTTTAACAGCAATCTTGTTTGCTAATAATTGAATATTGTTACCAGGATTGGTATTAGCATTAACAGAACTAGTAAAATCATATGCTTGTGGATTTTCAACATTTAGTCTTTCATCCAGTGCAAATTCTATTTCTTTTACTGTTCCTGTACTGCCTAGACTACCAACTTTAAATGCCCATTCTTCGTCAAATGTAACATCTGTTTGAACATCATCTATTTTGAGTCTACCAATCTTATCGATCGCATTCTTTGTTCCTTTTTCTTTAATAAACCCTTGATAAAACTTGTATTGTGCAACATTATCTTGAATTAGATTATCCAAGTAAAAACGCTTTTGATATCCAACCAAATGTTGTGATAGTTTACTAGATGCTTCGTCAAATGTTTCTGTATCAAGATTATAAAAATCTTGGAAGTTGCTAATCTTAAAGTCTAGGTTAGGAAGCAATTCAGCAACAGGTTCGTTGCTTAAATAGATCCATTTGGTGTAATCAAACTCTTCTTCACCAGGAATAAATGTTTTTGCACTATAATAATTTGTTTTATATTTTACAACATCTCCAAGATTATAATCTCTATAAGATGCCCATGGTGCAATTTTTGCTTCGTCATATACAAATCCAGGACTATAAATATCGCCGTCCCATTCGGTTGTTTTAAATCCAATTAGTTTAATACGCTCTTGTCTGTATCCTGCTTCTTGATCATATAAAACATCACCGAATACACTATAATCATCAAATACAATAACGTGTTCTTTTTGTACTAAATTTAATTGTGCATTAAAAATTCCGGCTTGTGTATCCTTAGGCATAAGTTGAAAAGCGCCGCTTTCGCGAATTGTGCTAATGTTTTTTCTTGGAAGCGGATTTCCTGCCGCATCATAGATGCTGTATTCGTAAAAACTATCAAGAACATTATCAACCTGTCCGGCAGTAAATTTATATTGTATTTTTCTAGCAAACGGTGCAAGTGTAATAATACTTCCTTTTGCAAAGTTTTGTGTTGTCCAGTATAAAAATTCTTTACCGCTAAGACTCCAATCAGATACTTCGCCTAATTCATCTATTCTATTATCAAACACAAAACCAATGCTTGTAAGATATTTTTCATATCCTAATAGTAAGTTATAAACTTCTTGTGCATTTGGTAATACTGTTTGATAAGGTATTTCACTAATAGTTTCTTCAAATCGTGTAGGCTTTTGAACACTTGCTCCGCCTGTTAAAGGAAGTTCGCTAAGTCTTGTGTAATTTATAGATTCAAACGTTTGATTTGAAGTATGATCTTGTTTTACTCGATAATACACATTATCGTATTGTACAATTTGTCCTATACCATAAAATTTTTCTTGTTGCCATGTAATAAAGTTTGCACTTACGCCGCCAACATTTACTGCTTGATCTCTTTGTGACAGGATAGGCTTATATACTTTAAATGACGGACTATATTTGTCATAGCCTTTTACAAGATAACCTCTATCGCTTTTTTCAACAATTATTCCAGAGATATTTGCGGTAAACACCGGATTAGAAGTTCTAAACGATACTTCAAAATTTTCATCTGGTAAGAAAATACTTTTATCAGGACTATTAGGATTAGAACTTTCTAATAAAACCTTTAATCTTTCTTTGTTTACAAATGCACCTGTTTTATAAGTTAAATTCATGCTGGTTCTAGAAATTCTATCAGCATACGCTTCGAGGATGTTTTGATCTTTTGATTTTAAATAATCAACAATAAAAACATGATATCCCGAACCAAAGTATTTTTGATTGTTATAAAATAAGTCGTGTACTTTTACATCTGTAAAATCAATTATTTTTCCTGTATCTTTATAAATTACAGAGTTACTTAGAGATTTTATATTTTGACTTGTATCATACTGTGTTGTTAGATAGTTTGCAGGTTTTAATAAAGCCATCAAAACTTGCTCTGCAAATGGATACCAACTGCTGGATCTCCAAGCATATTCAGCAGGACCATGATCGCCAAACACCCAGTCTTGATTTAAATTAGTTGTGATGAAATTTGAAACCAAGTTTGCTTGTATTGGTGAAAGCAATTCGCCGTATTCGTTTACAGGAATTATTTTGTTTAATTCAGGTCGAGCATATATAGGGTTTGCTTTACCTAATCCATAATCAAATCCTTTTTCTAAATCATTCCATAAAATCTCATTACCTTTGGTATAGGGTGCTGGTCCGTAACGTCCTTCCCACCAACTAGGTTTTTCACTGTATCCAAGCATTTCCCAAGGAGCAGTATGAGGACGGATTGTATCATAAAACTTTTTATAAATTGCTTTCCAATAACCCGGTAAAGATCCGCCAGTTATAGAATCAGATCCAGATGCTAAGTTATATGAAAACACATCACCTTCGACCGAAGTTGAATTATTTAGATAATCAACACCATATAAATTTGCCCAGTAATTAAAATCATCCTGCAATACATCATTAACTTGTTTTACATCAAATTCTGTTTTTCTAAATGACCCAGGAATAAACTCATTATTATCAAAAATATTTCTTTTATATTCAACTTTGATATTGTTATAAATTCTTTTTTCTAACTCTAATAAAAGATCATCTCTATAATCATTATATGCAACAATTTTACTACCGTCGTGACCTTGAATTATTTTTGTTGGTGTAACATAGGTATCATCTACAAAAATTTCAGGTTTAAATTTAGGGTATAATCCTAATTTTGTAGGTGTGCTAGGAATAATATTTCCAGTAGTATCATAATCGTAAATGATCACACTATCGCCAATAGCAGTATCACGTAAAAGTGTTACGGTATTGTCTGTTGGATCAAATGTGTAATCTACTGTATTAATTAAATGTTCACCATTAAAGTAAACATATACACTTCTGTTTGAAATAGTAGCAAGATTAAAATTACTTTGAATTCCAAATACTTGTTGTTCAAATGTATTAACTGTATACTCTGTCTTGGTTAATGAGCGACCGAAGCCTGCCATATCGCTATAATAATACGGACTGTTTGCATTTTTATTTAAAGACATGCTATACAGCATTGTGTCAACATCGTCTTTAGGATTTCCTATAATTTCAGTAGTTTCAAATACTTGTAAAAATTGTTGTTTGAATACGTTATAATCTAAAGCATTTTTTCTAATTGACTTAATAACATTTGTTTCGCTGTCAACTAACCCAAAGATTGCAGGAAGTAAACTGCCTTGATGCTTTACGTATCTAGTACCGTGTTGGTAAGTGTTTACAATATCTCTAGCATTAGAAGTTAAATTAAATTTTCCTTGAATCCTATTATCATTTGAAAAAATCGTTTGAACATGATCTGAAACACTTCCTAAAGTAAATGTTTTTAGATCATTGTTTTCACTGTTGTTGGTTAAGTTTACCGGAGGTTCGTAAAATCCAAATTGCGTAGGCAATTGATCTGTTGTAATTTTTGTTATAATTCTTACGTCTGTTGGAATAGCATTTACAAATTCTAAAAGCAATCTTTTATTATTGTCACTACGTATAAGTGTAAATCCAGTTTGTGGTTTTAATACTGTTCCTGAATGCTCGACAACTATATTAGATTCATTAATATACAATCCTGGATCGGTTATTGCTGTAATTTCTAAATATTGTGTTTCAGCAGTTGTATCATTTAATTGAATAATTCGTTGACGTAATTTATGATCTACCAAACTCCATCCGGATTCGAACACACTTTCTGTTAAATTTTTATTAACTTTAATAATACCGGCCGCTGTATCTTGAACATAGTTAACATCATTTTTAGAATACGTAAAACTATCGTCGTCCCAATCAAATTCAAAAACAATATCACCAATATTGTTTACATTTTGATATTCAATTGGAAATCCTAATACAGGATCATTTGCTCCAGTACCTACTTTATAACTTACAAGTTCATTACCTTGGAAATTTTGTACTCCATAAAGTTCATCTGAAAACGCCACTCCGTCTGGGTCATACAGTTCAAATTTTGGTGCTTGATTAATTGTTGTCTTTTGCTGACCTTTTACCCAACCAGTGCCATCAAAGTACCAACTAGTTCCTTGATGTGTTGTTCCGTCTTTGACAACAATACCATGGCCGGTTAATGGTGTTTCAACTTCTTTTAGATGTAAGCGAGATGTGCCACCGTGGGAAACAAACTCTACTTCATAAATTTTACCTTTTACAGTAATATCTGGATCTGCGTTAAATGTTACACGCATTCCTGAAGTTAAATCAACTTGATCAACATAATAACCAATTTGTCCTTCAACATCACTAAACACATCAGTAGTAACTGTGTCAATTAGATCAACGTTTCCAAGTCCTTGTGTAGCAAAATTATGCAACTGAATATTTGCATTAAATTCTATAATAGGTCTTTTAGCACGTTGATTTTCGTCTAAGACTACATTAGTATTATTATATTTTGCTGTTGCTTCAATAACTTCTTTATGGAACCAGCGATTATATCTGCTCCAAGGATTTTTATCAATGCTTGCTCTATTAATACTAACATATTCAGGAGACTCGGGAGAACTTTCTGCATCATCATACGGTGTTTCGTCAAATGCGTCAATGTCAAACTCGTAATCAAAGTTTTGACTGTAAACTTCCGGAGTATCAAACTCACTTACAGGTAGTAATTTAATTTCATTACCTACTCCCTCAACATAAAAGTTTTTATTTTTATATGTGCTTGGAGTAACATCACCTGTAAAATTCACCTTTAAACCGTTAGTAAAAACAACACCGTTAGCACTTGTGTATTCTCTTTTACCTAAAATTTCGCTAGGAATATCAATGTTTAATTCATCAACCGCATTTTTAATTTCAAAAATGCCTTGCATCTCTTGATGATTACCGCAAGTGTAATATAGTATATCCGGTGCACCCTTAGGAACTGTAAAAATAACTGCTCCTGTTTCTGTGCCATTATTTGTAATACCTTCTTCGTATTGATCTAACGCACCCGTTGTTCTAGCAAGTTTAATATAAAAAGGATGGCCAGGCGCATTAACTTCAAACTTATATGTTGCACCTCTAAATAATTTTATTACAGGGTTAGTGCTACTACCGTCTGGAGTAAACACCCATGCATTTGAATTTTGATTGGTTACATTAAAAGCACTTATGCTACCTTCAGCAAGTCCTGTTACAGTTACAGGATCAGGACCTTGTGGTAACCAATAGTATTGTCTGTAGTTTGCAATTTTATCAAAATCAATGTGAGGATTCCAAGCATAGTAATTGCTTGAAAATAACTTATCGTGATTATCTGTTTTTGATTTAAAGAAACCTAATTGATTAACTAAATCATCATATGTTGCTAACCATTCGGTTCTATCATCAAACTCGTCTCTAATAACAACACTAGGTAATAGATTGTATCTTCTTCTATTACTTGTTGGTTCAGTTATGTACTTGTCATTAGGACTTACCGTTTTTGCATACCGACTTCCAACAAACCCATTTATTTTTTCAAGTTGACCTTTTGAAATTAATGCATCAACTGTAGCACCAAGGAATTTTTTATTTGCTTCTGTTCTAAAAATCAGAGGCAAAAGATTAGCACTATTTCTGTACTTGTCTTTGTTTTCCGAATTTACAGGAACATTATTGTTATCGCTGTAAGCCATTAGTAGATTGAACCTCCGTTACTTGAAGTATTAGTTGAAGTAACGGAAACTGTACCTACTGATTCAACGCTACTAACAACATTACCTGATGCTTGTAAATTAGCGGCTGTTACACTGTCAATGATTTCTACGTTGTCCACTGTAGCACTGCTAATGAATATCTCATCTGACTTGCTTATAATCTGAAACAAACTTCCAAACGATTGACTATTGCTTCTTGGAACAATAACAATGTTAGCAAGGTCTGGTGCTAAATTATTATGAATATAAGCGGCTAATTCTGTAAAATAAAATGTATCACCAAAGTCCCAATTTCTTACATCAAAGAATCTATTAATTGTAGAAATTACTCCGCTTCTTATTTGGTTATCACTTACCACACTCTGGGGACTTCTTACAATTTTAAATTGTGCTTGTAAGTCTGTATCTGCTGTCGGTCCAAACAATGGTCTATATTTTACTGTGTGAAAAATCATAGTATCACTAATTGATTTAACTTTTTCAAGTTCAGGTTCAAATTGACTTCTTAATTGTTCTGAAGTCGGCGCCGATGGCTGAACTCCGCCATTTCGTAACCAAGTTCTGTATAAGTTATCATAATTTTGTGTTAGAATATATAAATCGATTATATTAGTCTTACTAGGATCTAATCTACGATCATTTTCTGCATTATGAATATACTGGAATCTTAAACTGTCTCTACCAGGCTTAGCAAAATATGTATTTTCTAAATCTAATGCACCTGTAGTTGAATTGTAACTTTTAATTACATTTTCTGTTGAACTGTAAAAATAAAATAATTGTCCGTTTGTATAATCACTAAGTGCAGGAATACTAGTCTCACTATCAAATATAACAAAATTACTTGAATCTACTTTTTGTGCAACTGTTAAATCTCCAACAACCGTATTTTGAAAGAATACAAACTTGTCTCTGTATCCTCTGGAATCAGTTGAGTCTGGAGCAACTAGGTTAATAAAACTGTCGGGATCATCAATCATTCCGTCGTCGTCGGAATCATAAAGATTTACTTCTACACGATTAATGTCTTCGTATCCGTCAGCATTTCTAACAGCATTTGTAATTTCCCATTGATAGTCTTTGGTTAAAATTGTATCCAACACTGGATCTTCATTAACTTTTAAAATTTTAATTTGGTCTTTAATAACTAATCCTGTTTTAGGATCATATGTTTTACCTCTAGCATCTACATAAAACTGCACTAGATTTTCGCTTTCAAATCTGTAATCTAAACCACGATATGTAACTGTGTATGTTTCGCCGTCAGTTTCAAATAGTACAAACCAACTTTTATCTGATTTGGTTCCTGATAAATCACCTTGCCTATCTAAACTAAAAGGATCAACCGTATTAATATTTGCATTTGCAATAATTTTCCAAGTTAGGGTAGATTGATCGTATCTAATAGCAAAATTCTTGTAGTTAAAAGCAAGATCAACTATCTCTGTTTCAATGTCACTTGGTAAATCAGTAACAATATTAGGAACAATTTCACTTGGCACTGCTAATGAAGGAATTTTCTCACTTAATATAATAGGTCCTGTTCCGTCATCTAGTGCTCCAACGCCGCCGTTTGATCCATCACCAACTACATTTAAAACCTTGACCCAAATATAATCCCTTGTGGTTTTTGTTTTAGTTGTGGTAAGTTCTCCATTAGGTAAAAAGTATCTTCCACTCGGAGGAATAAACTTAATCATTGAATCAGTTGCAATAAATCTAAAGTTATTACCAGTGAACGCTCCAACTGTAATCGGTGCACCATTAACGGTATTTCTAAAGTAACCCGTTGTTCCGGTACTGGTTGTTGTTGATTGCACCCAATCAATGTTTAATCCTGCCGTAGCAATTCTTGGAAACTTATCATAATAAAAACTTTTTGTTCCAATTCCTGAAATAATCGGCTCAACCCTATTACGTAATACACCCAAAATATCATTACGTGTACTAAATGTAAAATTAAAATCTATTTCGTAATCGTTTTTATAAAGTATGCCGTCATCAGCAATTATATTTGTGCTTGAATATTTTCCAGTTGGATCTTTAATTTCATACTGTCTACTAATTCCACTGCTTGCTCTGTTTACTGCTTTTGCTTTTATGATTTGTGGATTAGAAGTTAATGGTAGAGTATTATAATCCTCTCCAGTAACCATTCTATTTTGTGTATAATATGCTTGAGGTGCGTTACGCCTAATCGATGCAACTGATTCGGTTGAACTTGCATTTGTTACTGTGGTTTGTAATGCACACTGAAGTGTTAGTGTATTCTGTTGACCGCTTTTGCTTATGTATGGAATTTGAACAACAATATTTTGCATTTCTGCGGGTCTAATAGAATATGTTAAACCATTTGATACTCTATAATAGGTTCTAAAATTACCATTAGGTAAATCACCAAAACTACCATCAGCAAAGTTTAAACTTACTTGATCTCCATCTCTTGATATTACAGAATAAATGGTTCTATTATTTGCTGACAAAGAGTTATAAATTGCATTGCTACCTGTTGTGTTATCAAGTTTTGTCCACTCTCTAACAAAATTTCCATTTTGACTTAGTTGCCACAACCAAACATCGTTATTATTAATATTATTTGTATCTAGGTTAATAACTTCGTTTGCTGTAGGATCATTAATACTAAAAGCCGATGTAACCAATTCGCCTTGTTTAAAGTGAAGGAAGAATCCTGTATTTTCAGAACTATTTCCTCTCTTATCATTTCTATATAAAATTCCTAACGATGCTCCTGGTATAGGAGTTTGTTCAACTATTTCATTATCTCTTAGAAAAGCACTTACAATATTAAATTTTGTATTGGCACCGTTAATTGATTTTGTAAAAGTAAAAACAGGAACATCTCGATTGTTTGAATTAACACTATATAGGTCAGTTTCAATTCCGCCTACCACAGCAGATGCTGATGGTTTACCATATACTGTTGAACCTCTAAACGCACTATTCATAATAGTAAGTGTTTGTTCTAACCAATTAACATTAGAATCATCATTCCAAAGAATAAATCTGTTTCGTAATGGAACACCACTACTATCAGATAAATTTTGCGTTGTTTGTATACCTGTGACTTTTAATAAACCGCTTGCAGGAATGTTTCTTTTGTTATTATAACCAACTAATCTTGCAAGACGAAGAATGCTGTCTTTTCTTTGTGCTGTTTCAATAAAGTTTTCACGTGCATTTAGATCAACTCTAAAAGACAAACTCTGTCCTAAAAACGCAATAGCATCTATTAGTGCTAGATATTCAGAACTTTCAATGTAATCGTTAAAATCCTCTGGATAGTTTTTACGTAAGTAATTGATCATAGACCTACGAATTGTTGGAAAATCGTAGGAAGTAAAGTCAGCATCAGTGAATGATCGATAGATTTTTGTCCAATCTTCGTTTACTAATAGTGAGTTTTGTCTGTCATAAGTTGCCATGCAAATATTTACCTTAAATTATAAACTGCGTATTTTATTTTAAACAGTAGTAAGACCGTTTTCCTTATCAAAAGTATAGATCATTTTTTCCACTTGTCCAAACCCTTTAAACTCGATCTCCAACGCTATTTGTATACCGTATTCGCGTTCTATTAGATCAATAGTTACTATATTAACACGAGGATCGGCACTAACCACCGATTCAACATCGTTAAAAATTGCTTCTCTAGTGCTTTCAGTAAGAGGCTCGTGTATAAGATCCCAAATTATACTTCCAAAATTTGCATTATAGATCTTTTCACCTTTTCTAATGTTAAAATGATTGAGTATGTCTTGTTTAACTAACTCCATGTCGTATAATGCAAAACTTTTAGAGTTTTCATTAATAGTGCTTACACCTCTATACACTTGACCGCGAGGTTGAGGGTCGGTTGTGCTAGTATTACCTTTGATAGAAATTTGTTTATACTGTCCCATAATGCTATTTAATCCTTATTATCTACCCGCTGTTTCTCTGTCGGTCGCTCCGGAACTTGTCTGTGATTTATCACTGCTTTCGTGGTTTGGCCATGGTTCGTGTTGAGGTACTCTAAGCATGATACTAAACAAAGGATCATCACTTGCATAATACGCTTCGTTCCATGGTCTAGATAAATCACTATTTGGATTTTCAAACACACCAAGTTCTGGCATATTTCCAGGAGTTTCAGCACTAGTATCAAAAGGAATAGGAATATTTGTTGCAAGTGCCGAAACTGGTATTGGGGTTGCTGGTGTAGCACCAGGACCTGGTAAATTAAGATGCACTGCACTTGATCCGTCAATATAAATTGTCTGCGGGGTCTGTAAATTAATATTTTTTGTTAACGCTAGTAAATCAATTGTTCCTTCTGACGCAGTTATTTTAACAGCATCCTTACTAAACAGTTGTATTTGTCCTGGTAAAGGTCCTGCTACATTTGTATCCACCTTAAAATCACCATGAACTGTTTGAGGGACAACAGGTGGCATAATCGTCCAGTATGGTCCAGGCGCTGGTGGAATCGGAACTCCAGGAGTATTAGGAGCAATGGTTTGTTTTAATGCTTTAAAGAATTGTGTTCCAAATACAACGGTGTTATCTTTATAATACGTCTTACCCGGATTATATGTTTGTTTGTTCCAAATTTGATTTTCAATAACATTTGTTTTTATTTCTAATCCTGTTCCATGGCTAGTACGCATACCAAACTGTGTTACTAGATCAAGTTCGCCTGAACGTATCTCGGTGTTTAGTTTAGTTGCAAGATTTAAATTATCACTATTAATACTAACATCATTTCCAGAAAATCTTGTTTGACCTCCTGTTATATCTAAACTTCCTCTACTTTCAACAACCGTATCTATTTTACCAAGAACTCTTAGTGCATTTCCTTCTAAATGCAATCTTTCTGTACCTTTAATGTTTAAATTGCGGCCTGCTTCAAAATTAATATCTCTATCTGCACGGAAATTAAAATCTGCTTCACTGTGTATGCTTACACTATCTTTAGCATAAATGTCAATCTTGCCATCAGACGTCATCTCAATCCATGCTGTACCATTTTGATTAGCAATATAAACTAAGTCTTCTGAATCATGAAAAAGAATTTGTGCACCTTTACTACTTCTAATTCTTACTAAATTGTTTTGACCTCTATCATCACCGTCATCCATTGTAAATGTATGACCACCCAAGCGTGTTAATCGTAAAGGATTGAGGTTTTGATTTCCTGCTCTTTCAGGACTGCTTATTAAATCTTGGCTTGTTCCTAGGCCACCTGGAGTATTAAATCCTATCATTCTAGAGTCAGCATCACGCATAATACTGCTAGTTCCTGATCCTCGGACTGTGTCAACTAATAAACCTTGACGTTGCAAAACTCTCGCAAATGGATGTACGGCACGTCTGGCTCTTGTTTCTGGAACTCTACCGTCATATGCACTAGGATTCATTTCGCTTCCTGGTAACCCCACCGGACTTGCTAGATCGTCTAGATCTCCTTGTTCGCCGGTTGTATACTCAGTTCTTGCTGGTTCCGGGATAGTATGTCCTACTCCTGGAGGCATTATAGAACCTATCCAATACCCTGTTGTGGCATCATTGTTTGCTGTAATGATTATCCCAAGTGTTCCAATTTGTGGTGTTGGAACTGCCATACCACTTGCTGTTTGAGTATCTTCAAAATTGTTTACATCATCGCCGCCGGCTGTTGGTGGTTTATAAGATGCATGGGGTGTTAGTTGTCGAACAGTAACTAGATCATTATCAGATGTATTGCCATACTTTCTAACTTTAAACGACCCTTGACCTCCGGTCATTCTTACTTCAGCAATAGTAATATTCTGAAAACTTTCGGCCGCAATGACATCTCTTTCTCGAACCCTAAGAGGTCTTCCTGTTCTAAGTTGTCTTGCAAATGTGCCGCCGCTATTGTAACTCATTATGTTATTATTCCTTGTGTACCATCTGTTACATTTTGTACTTTAGTTAATGTGCTTTGAACTGGAGATGTTATATTTGAAACCGATCGGCTAATCACGTTATCAACCGGTACGCCGCCTAAACTTGCTAGTTGCGTAACACTACTTGTTACTTCACTAACAGTTGAAGTAACCGAAGATATTGCTTCCGATACAGTTGCAATTTTACTTGATATTTGATCGGCGGTTAGCGACGCAACATCTCCTATTTCATCAATTATGCTTTCTCCGTCTGATTTAGGATTAGAGATATCTGTGCTACCATCACTGGTTGTTTTTGGTTTAGAAAATTTTTGTAATAAATTTAAAATACCTTGAGGACTGCTTGGTATGCTTACTCCTGTGGCTTGTTGTGCTAACCCTGCTACAAACGATACAGGATCTTGTGCGGCTGATTGTGCTTGTGCTATACCACTTTGCACCTTTCCTGCGGCATCCGCAAGATTGCTTGTAAATTCTTGTACCCCTTGTGCTATTGATTTTGACGCACTAATAAATCCATCACCTACTGTTTTTGTTCCTGTTGCTACTGCTGATTCAACTCTATCAGCAAATTGACTAGCAGTAGGAGGAACCGTTACCACAACAGGTTTTGTATGAGCAGAAAGTTCACTCTCATCCGCTGGTTTACTTGCTTCTACTACTGTTGTTGAATAAAACGCCATTTATTTTCTCCTACGGGGTTTGCCCATCTCTGTAATCTGCATCTGTGCTGTTACCTCTTAAACCATCATCCGGGCCTACTGTATCAACTCTAGTTGATCTAGTTGTTCTAATATTGTCACCTACTTGTACGCCTGTAGGTACATAGTCACTAGCACCTCTTGTTGTGGTTGTTCCTAGACCGGTGCTGATTTCTCCTGTTTGTTGTAGTGTAACTTCATAATCCTGTTCTTGATTTTTTCTTCTTAACGTAGAAAGGGTTTGTTGAAATACACCTTCGCTGAATCTGTTCTCAATTTTTACAACTTGATAACATCCATCAAAGTCACCAGTTGTAGGTTGTTGTACCAGTCCAACCTTAAGGTCTGCGGCGGACGGTATATCTTTCGCATTTTTAAACTTAAACAATATATCAGGTTCTCGTGAAAAACCATTGATTTCACCGTCTGGTGTTAAAATATCATTTTTTAACAACGGAGGTCTGTCAACAATACCACTACCGACTATGTACACCGGATCTCCTACTATTGTTATTTCAGCACGAATAAGTGCTTGTTCAAATGGAGGATTATAAAGGAATTCCATCAAGGCTTGGCCAATATGAGTTCTATTGCTAATTTCCATATCTCTATATGTTAATTTTCGAGATGCGGCCTGTGCAGGAGTAAATCCCGATTCTTGTAGTTTGTTACTAATTGAAGCGGCAATACGACTTGTAGTTTCTTGAAACGCTGTGGGTGGAATAATCGTGTTTATAACTTCTTCGCGTTTCACCGTGGCGTTCAATGCTTCAGTGTTAGGTGGTTTTAACAATAACGGAGTGGTAAACAAATTATTATATTTGATATCAAAGTTTAATACATCAAGGTTTTTTCCGGTGTAGATATAGTTGTATTCTCTAACAGCCATCTCTCTTAATTTTTTAGTGCTAAAAATAATGTTAACACCTGGCATTTTGCTATAATGCACATCAAATGGAGACACAACATAATGATATTCTCTAACAGGTTGCATTGTAAAAACATCAAAAGCAACATTAACAGGATAAACATCTACCCTATACCAAGGTATAAATTCGCTCGATGCAATCTGTTCTAACGAGGCGGCATCTTGTAAAATCTCCATGTATTGACTATTGGTTATTAAAATATCTAGAACCGTTTGTAAATTGGTGCCTTTTTTAAACTGCCAAGGAACGTTTGTGCTAGTTAAATCATAACGCAAACTAGCCCAAGAAGTGGTTGAATCTTGTAACGTTTGAAGTTGTGTTCTCAATGAGGCGATTGCGGCGGCATCTAGTTTTAATTGATTTCCTAGAGTAACAATCTTGGTTCTTAGTTCTATAACCTGTGCTATTTCTTCAGCACTTAAATTGCCTTGTTGAGGAACTGTTTGTGTAGGAGGTGGTCCAGAACCAGGAGCAGATCCTGCATATCTAGATGCTAACGCCTCGGCGTTGTCAATTGCGTCTTGAACTGTTTTTTGTGATTCTTCAACAGCCGTGGTTGGCGTGACGTTTACATCTTGTATTAGATCTGTTTCTAGGTCTTCTTCTCTAATACCTTGCTGTCCTTTTAGTATATTTGCAAGGCTTTCTCTTGCCGCATCAAATTCGGCTTTTTCGGTTTCAAACTGTGATCTTACTTGTGAGAGTTCATCTCGTACTTTTGCTACTTGCCTGTCGTGCTCTTGTTTCATTTCTTCAAAAGGAGCAATTAAAAGACCTGCCGTCGGAGCAACTGAATCATTAAGACCTGCTTTACCCATAATATTTTGAGTTCCTGCTATCACCGGGCCAGTAAAGTCTTGCCCGCGGGCTCTCATCGATTCGACTTGACTATCCCATTGAGATGATGGCCAATCTTTTGTGCTTGCGCCTGGCAATCCGGGCCAACCTGGAGCAAACCAACAATAATATTTGTGTGCTTTATATGATACTATATTTGTTCCGGAGGCTAGTCCTGCTTGACCGAGTGCTTGGGCTTGAAATTCTTGGTCACTAAGGCGTCTAGCAACTTCGGTTCTAGTTTCTTGGTCGGCTTCTTCATGCATTTTATCTAATGCTTCTTGATGTTTTACATGATTTTCATGAAAAACACTACAAGCAATCTGTTCTACAGTTTCTTGTGTTGCCACAAATGGTTCTATGTCGCCCCATAAAGCCGCGGCCGTTGCTGACATACCTGCAGAATTATATCCCATAAACTCGACGTCATATTTTGCTCCACCTTCGTCAACATTCATTGTGCTTCCTTTAAGTATTATTGGAATATATCTTGTTGTTTTTTCTGGAACTTCTGCATTATCAGAATCTACTTTACGACCTATAAAACTTATAACAAGCAAAAATGGTTTACCTAAATAATTATGATGTCCAGCAAACTTTGCTCCGGCAAATAACTCTTTATAAAATCCTCCAACTCCGTGAGGCTCTGTAACTTGAAATCTTCCTGTGGTTATGTTGCTCGACCCCATATCGTTAATACCCGGTCTAGTATCAAATATTAAATCATCAATAAAAAGGTCTTTATCTCTATCTCCAGGAGAACCTTTGAAAGATTGCTGACCAACAGCACCATCAAAATCTGTTTGGGGATTTGTCACCGCATCTGCTCTTTCAAAACCTCCGGTTTTTGCAATCACATAAAAACTATCTGATTCTATACCTCGCGAATTTATTACTCTACCTTTATAAGTAGATGGGTCTTTGACCTGAGCATCGGATATTGCTACCAATGTTATAACATAATTGTATGAGTTATAATCATGTAATAGATTATGTCTTCCCTGCACTTCAGGATAAAATTCTTGCCACACAGGATCATTGTCTGCATAAGACTGGCTAGTAGCAGGTCCTTTATTAGCGGCGGCTACATGACTTCTAGCCAAAGTTTTATAATTTTCGTCGCTTAGTGTTTCGTTTGCCGCTCTTTGTTCTAATGTTGTAATGTTTCCAGGAGTGCCGCTACCGCTAGTTGGTCTAACACTTCTACTTTGGCCAAGATCTAGGCCGGCTTCGTCATATCCGCCAGTGCCGCCACTATTCGGACGATCTACTCCTTGCCCCATAGTAACTCCAACACTGCTACCATTTGCACCAACACTTGCCGAACTACCTGTTCCAAATCCTGCTTCACTAGGATTTCCAAACGGTGCTCCGCCATTGGTTCCTGACAGATCTGCATCTTGTTGCCCTGGCATTCCAAATCCGTCATAATTTGGATCACCAAACGGACCACCATAACTAGGATCATAAGTGTCTACGTCAGTACCAATGCCAGAAACTACAGGACCGGTATTCCATTGCATAGTTTCCCATTCTGGGATCGGATTTGGGCCGTTTCTTAGAAACTTAGGTGTGGATGGGTTGCCGCTATAACCATACGGAACATACCCCTCGGTAATCCAGTCACTAGGTATATTGTTTGAGTTTTCGCTCCAGTATGCTTCGTCTGTGTTTAAACGCTCAATATCTAGATTTTCAACTGCGCCGTTTTGACCTGCCATTAACGACTCCCGATTATGTTTTTAATATTATCAATATTAGGAATATAAATTTTTACACCAGCAACAAAATCAAATATAGGATCGTCAAGAGAAACAGGATTTCTAGATTTAAAAACCCACCATAAATTTGGATCATTATAAAGATCGTTTGCTAACAAATCTGGTCTGTAATTGTACTGCGGTTGAATTGTATATACCACATCACTTGCTAGAAAAGGCATAGGTCTATAATTTAAGGTGCTAAGGAACCCGCCTCTTGTTTTTCCTGTTATTCCGTACAAACTTGTTTTTGCGTATGCCATTATATCATTCCATTGGTGTTAGTTAGATTTCCTTTGACAAATTTGTCAATGCTAAATCGTGCTTGATCTTTTCTTGAAAACGCCGGTAAGCACTCAATTGTAAATTCTGCTCTGGTTGGCATTGCTGTGTATTGTCCGCCTTTATTGCTTGTTGGATCCGCAACAATGTAATCAACATCTTCGTTAAGTGTGTAAAAGAAACTGCTTATAACAACAGGCAAATCATTGAATTGATATGTACCATAACCGTCTAATCTACAAACAGGAGGTGGTGCACCGGCATCCGACCCTCCGCCAAAATTCATTTTTGTAACTGATCTTAGTGCATGAATTGCACCCATCATATATCTTGCTTCGTCTACGTTTTGTGCTGTAAATGTTCCCACAATTGAAATTGCGTCCAGAGCGGAGTTCTGGTAAGCATAGAACGTATAATTACTATGTGTGGGATTTAAAGCGTTATAATTGGCTCTTGTTTGAACAACAATCTGCGGTGTATAAGGAAATACAACTGCGTTGTCCTCGTTATTTTTTAAATGCACAGCCGGACCTTGCAAGTACATTGGAGGAATTTTGATTTTGATTCTAGGATCGCCACCTAACTTTTGTCCTGTAAACGAATATGCTTGCTTACGTGGTGGTTCTGGTTCAGGTGGTTTTGACGTTAGTCCTTTTAATCTTGCAAGAGGTCCACTTAGACCGGTTGCATCAACAAAACCGTCTACCAATTGTTTTCCAAAGGTAGTTAGTGCATCGGCACCTTTACCTTGTTCTACAGGTGCATCTGTTTTAACTTTTAGTTCTGTTTCGTCACTCATATCGTTTTGGTTCCTTTTGGCAATAATATTTATTGCATTTATTAACTACGTAGTTTATAATAAGACTTACTTACGGAGAATCGCATGAGAAAAGTGAAATATTTAAACAACAGAGATCTACTTAAACAGATCCATATTAGCAAAAACAGTTTTAGTTCGTTTGCAGACGACGAGTATGCGACTTATGATATAATTTTAGCAAATTTAGACAAAATTAACAGACTAACAGTAGCAGAAGCAAAACGCAATCGTGCAGATCGCATTGGTAAAGCCGCATACGAAGCCGCACGTGAATCAGGTGATAAAAAGACAAAACTAGCAGAAGTTACACCAGATTGGCGCAAAATTGAAAAAACCGACTTAATTTTTAGGATTATGACATTTGATCATATTCCAGAAGAACCGGGACGCAAACGCAAAACCAAAAGCGTTGCTGACAAACATACCAAAGTTAACTTTCCACCATTTCAACATTGGAAATATGACGAAAACGACAACTTGGTTTGTGTTGGCAAAAGTCATTGGGAAGGTGGTGTACACAACGGACGCTTTAATAAAGGCCATGGACGCATCACAGAAGAACTAGGACGTATGTTCTTAAAACTTGCTGATAGATATGGCACACGTTCAAACTGGCGCGGTTACACTTACAACGACGAAATGCGAGCACAGGCTGTGCTACAACTTTCACAGATTGGTTTGCAGTTTGATGAAAGCAAAAGTGAAAATCCATTTGCTTACTATACTGCGGCAGTAACAAACAGTTTTACAAGAGTACTAAACATAGAAAAGAAAAATCAAAACATTAGAGACGATATTCTACAGGAAAACAATCTTAATCCATCCTTTACTAGACAGAATGAACATGTGTTCAAAGAGGACAAGGAAAAACTTGCTGAGTTCTATAAAAGTATTAGACGTCCAAAAGCAGACTATTAAGGTTGACAAACTGTTACATTTTCTCGTATAATGTATTAGATTAGTATAAGGAAAGGCATGACACAATTATTCAAAAAGGCCGCAGTGTTTACAGATATTCACTTCGGACTTAAATCTAACAGTAAAATTCATAATGATGACTGTGAAAGATTTGTTGATTGGTATATTGAACAAGCAAAAGCAAACGGCTGTGATGTAGGAATTTTCACAGGCGATTGGCATCACAACAGAAGTGCGTTAAACTTAACCACAATGGATGCCAGTTTGCGTTCACTAGAAAAACTAGGTAAAGCATTTGATAAGTTTTACTTTTTTCCAGGCAATCACGATCTTTATTATAAAGACAAAAGAGATATCCACTCAGTAGTATTTGGTAAACACGTACCAGGTGTTACAGTGGTTACGGAACCACAAGTAATAGATGATGTTGCTTTGGTTCCATGGTTGGTAGGGGAAGAATGGAAAGAAGTTGCAAAGATGAAGTGCAAATATATGTTTG
>Ga0181592_10001292_pt1 | contig 20158 bp, 32 predicted proteins | sample 071ome_20_FD_133755 | JGI IMG/M metagenome (GOLD analysis project Ga0181592, IMG submission 133755) | Coastal salt marsh microbial communities from the Groves Creek Marsh, Skidaway Island, Georgia - 071412BT metaG (megahit assembly) | ecosystem: Environmental > Aquatic > Marine > Intertidal...
AATGGATGGTTGTTGAATTTTCTGTTGAGGAGGAATTGCGTATAGAAACTGAGGCGAGAAGTGTTTTGCAGTCTCAAGACAGTATGGGGGTTGCCAAACTTTGTTCGACTTTGGTCAAGCAAAACGCATACTTAAGCCAGGTATTACGGCAAGCAACTAAACATATTGCAGAACTAGAGCTAAAAGAGGCACTGCAAGACCCAGAAGATGTGGATCCAAAAACGGCAGAGATGGCTAAATTACTGTTCGAGTCTTGTAATTCGGATCTGACTCATCAAGATGACACTCGGGACCGAAGCCTGTTCGTAACACTTCTGCTGGTAGGGCTTGCTCCGTTTCTTTGGTTGATTGGGGCTTTTGCTGGTCTGCTAGCGATAGCGATGCGAACCATGAATCGAGTGATCCGAGGCTTGGTGTCTTAGCTGGCAGGTCTAGAAACTCCCGCACTTTCTGCGGATCGCGCAGGTAGACGCTGACGCCTGAGGCGTGTGCGACGAAGAACCTGCCGTTAGTGTCCTTGCCGGTCTCGACGGTGATGTCGCCTTGTAGGTGGATTCGCTCTCGCCTCATATCGGGTGCTTCTTGAGGACGTGCTTGAACGCCGTAATGATGTCTTCCCAGAAGATCGTAGGCACCCTGCCTTTCCACTGAACGCTCCTGCTATGGATTAGGGCTTCAGTCGGTTGCGCGGTGTAAAACCTGTAGTTACAGGAAGGGCAAAGGCGACGACGGATGAAATCGCCTTCTTCTGAACGGTATGTTGATTTGACATCGGTTATCTGACTGCCGCACTTAGGGCACGGCGGACCCATCCGATTCGCTCCCATTGTTTAACTCCAACCCCAGATCAAGCTGGAGCTGCTCTTCTGTCTCTGCGGCTTTCCCGGCGATTCACCGAGTAAAACCGCTTTGATTTCTTGTTCAGCAAAAATGATTTGGCGGCGCATTGCTTCGCGTGAGACTCCGTGTTGTTTGGCAAGGCTGGTAGCTGAGACATACTCGTGACCGTTTAAGCCGTAGCGCAGTGCTAACAGCTTTTGAGCGTTAGGGTTCAACTGCTTGAGAGCACTTTGTACAGCCTCGATCTGAGTGTCGAGTAGAACTTCATCTTCGGGGCGTTCTTCCTCCCCTGGGATTAGGTCAACGATGCTGCTGCCGTCGTCGTTTTTGTTTTTCGCTTTGGCATCAAGGCTGCTGGCGTCATTAGAGCTGTTGAGATATGTGCGGATTGTCTCCGGCAGCATCCCGACAAGCTCAGCACACTGCTCGACGGTTGGATTCGTGCCGTGTTGTTCGCGGTACTCAAGGGTGTAGGTCCTGATCTTCCGAAGGATGTCAGGCGCACCGCTTGGCAGCTTGATGATGCGGTCTTGCACCTGAGAGGCTCTCATGATGCCTTGCTTGATCCACCAGTAGGCATAAGTTGAGAATTTGTACCCGCGTGATGGGTCGAACATTTCAGCGGCGCGTATCAGTCCGATGTTGCCTTCCTGGATCAGATCTTGCATCGTGATCCGAGTCGTCATCTTGCTGTACTTACTAGCCACCCTGATCACAAGGCGGAGGTTGCCTTGAATCATCCGGCGTTTAGCTCGCTCGCCAATCCGAACGATTTTTTTCTCCTCTTTAGTGAGATCTTCTTTCCCCATTAGGGGCATCATCCGCTGAACAGCGGTGCCGAGCTCGATTTCTTCCGCAGCGGTTAACAGCGGGATTTTGCCGATCTGGTTTAGGTAGTCGCTGATTGAGCTGGACATTAACCCGCAAAAAAAGGGGGGCAAGCCCCCCAGGACATTAGAACGGCATTTCGCCGGATTCAACCTTCGGCTTAGGAGGCAGCGAAAAGTCGTTAACAGCGACGTTGAGGCTAGAGCGGGTCTCGCCCTTCTTCGTTTCATAGGTCTCGATGTAAGCCTGCCCGGTAACGGTGACTTGCGAGCCCTTGGTAAGGAAGTCGGAGACGACCTTGGCGCGGGGACCCCACACGGCGCAGCGGAGTGCGGAGGTGTGATCCTCGCCTTTAATCTTCTTGTTGCAGATGATGGTGAAGTTAGCTACGTCGTTGTCGCCAACGGTGCGGACTTCGGGGTCGGCTGCGAGGTTGCCGACTGCGGTGATTTGAAGCATGAGCCGAAAAACTTGGAAACGATGTGCGAAAGAGCCTGCTTTGTGCTGTAGTCGCGTGATTGGGCGTAATGCCGGACGGACTCACAAAGATGAGGCGGTAGAACGGTTTCGAGATGATCCAGGTGTTTCTGGTCTAGCCGCTGTTGAGCGTAAAGAGCCGCCATCTGGGCGTGCATCATCTCGTCGGTCATTGCGCTACTGGGTTAAGCGCTCCTGAATGAACCGCAGGTGTTTGGGGAGGGTGATGTGCGAGGAGATGAGCTCTCCGTCCGGCACATTGAACTCAGCCGAGAACGCCTTAATGATCTTGTTCCTGCTGGCGACCGGCTCTGCTTTTAGGAGATCCCGGATCGTCTTTAGGTCAGAGTTGTTCAGCGGCGTCTCTTCAGGGTCTAGCTCAGGAGCTTGAACCTTCGGTTTAGCAGCGGCTGCCGGTGCTTGCTTGACTGTGACAGGAGTCTGCACATTGACGGCAGGCTCGGTCTTCGCGTCTTCAATCTCTTCCCTCGCCCAAAGCTCGTAACCAAGGGAGAAGAAGTACGCAGCAGCCGCACAGAGGGCACGGCGGTGCGAATCGCAGATCATTCGGCTGGTAATCTTGTCGCCAGCTACCGGGTTGTTTCGGTTGTCGGTAATGGCATAGACGAAATCAGTCGTCTCAGTGCCATCGACGTGCTTAAAATAGACGACTAGGTAACCAGTGCCATCAGGAGCACGCCAGACATGCCCATCGCGTTCAGGAGCGGGGCGAATCTGCATCTGGAAGCCAGGGGCTGCCGTATGCAGGTGGTTAGCAATCCTTGCCCAGCTGACGTAATCAGCGGCGTAGGAGCCAGAGCCTTTGCGGAAGACATCATCTTTAGAGATAACACCCGCGAGGTTTGGAATGGTCATTAAGTGGATGAAAGCGCAGTGAGCGTGATGATTGCGCCAGGAGGTTCGTTACCGATGCAGTAACGCCTAGTGGCGTCGATAGAGATGACTTGGCGGTCATCGTCGAAGAGGATGCCGGTTAGGGCATCGTTGGTGCTTCGCAGGAGCTTGTCTAGGTCTCCGGTAGAAGCGGACATGCAGTGCGGGGGGGCGGTCGAGCGTAAGCCACTTTTGTTGAAATGGGACTTAGGTCTTTGAAAACGGAAGACGACCGAGAGGAGCATTGGCGCTGCCGTATCCCAGACGGCAGGCTTTTTCTCGATAGCGGCGTATTTAACGTCTTGCCGCCAGGGCTTTACCTTCTTGCTGGATTCGATCATGACTCCGCGTCCGATATGGCGTTTCGAGCCTTGAGGAGCGGGGATGCCGTGAACGGCGAAGGTAACGCTGTCGGTCAAATCATGCTGTCCAATCGGTAGAAGATTGTCAGCTTGCGTTCGGCGTGTCCAGAGTCGATGTCCTTTTCTTTAATGGTGGCAATCGCCTTCTGGGCTTCTGCGCTGAGCTTAAAAGAGCTGCGTTCGATGCGGCTGTACTTGGCGTTGCTGAACTGATAAACGCCATCGGAGACTTCGTTTTCGTCGAGTTCCCCGAGAGCCATTGCGCCTTCGAGCTGTTCTTTCAGGAAGGCTTCGCGGGCGTCTAGCTCAGCCCGCTCTTCGCGGAGCTGCAGCAGGGCGTCAATCAGATCCTGCGCTGTGGTGATATTAGTGCTCATTTGTCGCACTCCTGGGCAATCTGGGTGTAGGGCTGGGTTCCGCTATGGGTGCTGCCGTGATGGGCGGTAGCTTCGTATCCGATGAAGGCAAAGCCTGCGGCGGCGATCAGGAAGCAGAGAGCGTTTCCGAGTGTGTTTTTCATGATTACTTGCAGACAATGGCGATCCGATTCATCAGGTCAATGGCGTGATAAACGCCCTCGCCGTTGTGCGGGTCGATGTGGTTCTCTTCGAGAACCTCCTCGGCTAGACGTCCGAGAACTTCGTCCAGCTCATTAAGGACGTAATCGCTGAACCTCTCTGCCAGATCCTGAGCCATCAGGTGTTTCTGCTGAGCGGAGAGTTCGGGCGTGTCGGTGGGTTGAAGGGGAAGCATGTAAGAGACGCGATGGGCTAGAGGCTTTGCCTCATGCATAAATGATACCACACATGGACCCAGAGGCAACCCTATCTGGACCCTGAATGATGCTGGGGGCTTACATGGTTTGACTGCTTGCGCGGTGTCAACGGGAGGTCGCAAACCGGACCCTGGAACCACACCGCGTCCTCGACGGGAACCTTGAATCTCTTGCGCTTGGGATGATGCAACCCCACCAGTTAGCCCGACCAGTGGGCATCCCCTACGCAGGCAGCAGTCGCGGAGCAGTGAATAAACTCCTCCCAATGCCCCAGTATCAGCGGCGGTACTTGCCAGGTGGCAGCTCAAGGCAGTGCTCAAGCAACGCCACCTGCCATTCGACTTCCATATTCAGCAGGTACTCACGCGACTCGTCGGACAAGGGCATCCGCAGAATCGGCTGAAGTCTTGGCTCCCCCGCCACCATTGCGCGGAGGTATTGAAAAATCAGTCGAGCACCGGCAGTCATGGCAGCTCGTTTAGGTCGATGACCTTGACAGGCTTGCCGTCGTGCCCAGTCCAGTAAAGGGTCCCGTCGCAATCCGTATCAGGGCACCAGCATTTCCCACGGATTTCGCGGATGACTTCCATATACAGGTGAAGCCCGTCAAGCAATTCCTGTAGGCACGTCGTGTCTGCCTGTTCGCTGCTGTCGTCGTACCAACGAAAGACAGAAGTGCAAACTGTTGACTGAATTGCTTTTAAGGCTGTCTCGTTTTTTTCGAGCCATTCGCCCATCAGGATCAGGCGCTGCAACCGCTTGCTTTGAGCCTTCATGATCTGAAGGCGCTGCTTTTTCTCGACCTCCTCCTTTAGCTGAGCTTCGAGCTTGTCGCCTTCGCTCGGCTCAGGCTTTACCTCCTCCTTCTTTTCCTGCTCGACTTCGAGCTTCTCTGCGATTAACGCCTGCAGCTCCGAGGGCTGGTTTTGAAGAGGCAACGCAAAACCGATTAGGTCTTGCTTGTTCTTGGCGACCTCGCGGATCGAAACTCGAATGACGGACTTGCGAGGCACCAGATCCCACCAGCTTTCGCCAGGGCTGTCAGGCTCGTAGACCAGTACGTCATTCCAGCCTTCGGTGTTCTTGTCGTCAGGCAGCTTGACGACGGCAGTCATCCCGCCGTTTTTAACGCCCTTGCTCCAGGAGACAGGGGTATGGAAAAACCGAATGATCGGTGCCTCGACGGACTTAGGGAAATTGGTTGTAGTCATGCGACTTCTCGTTGCTGTTTGTAGATGAGGTCGTTGATGTAGACGGGGTAGGTCGTCCAAGCCTTAAGGGCTTTGGCAAGCAGGCTGGCTTCAAGATGCCCGAGTGGTCGGATGAAGTCAGCCTCTAGGTGCCCGGTAAGCACCAGGAAGATTAGGTAAGTGCTGGGATGGTTTTCGTTGTCTGCCCAACAAAACAGACGATCGACGTCATACTCGGCGTCGCGGATGGCTTGAGATTTCATTAGAGGTCAACAGAAACTCCAAATTCGTTCCAGAGGCGCTTCGAGTAAATCTCTCGAAGGCTGCGGGCTTCGGTAGCGGCGTCTTGCCAGTTAAGGTTCAGGAAATACTGCTCACGCATGGTTTCCCAGCGAAAGGCAGTAAAGAGCAGGGTGTCTGGAACCTCCTTGCCGGGGTTGTTACGAGGGCGCTTGAGTCTTGGCATGGCTAGCGACGGCGTTTATGGAAAAAGCTAGTGAGCTTGTCGTCTAGCGCAATGATGCTTGCTGCCCAGCTTCCCGGCTCTGGCGTTTCAAAAGACCCGAGCGAATTGCGGGCTTTTCGGGTCACTTCGTACAGCAGGTCAAGCTCGACAGCATTGAACTCGACCAGATAAACGACGTCGCTGCGGCTAGCTGGCGCTCCTGTAGTGATGTCCTTCATGGTTTAGCGAGGGCAAGTTTTTTCTTAATGAGGGCTTGGAGCCCCTTAAAGCACTTGTCGCATTGCTTTTTGGCAGTGCTGCATTGCGCCCAGTCGCCTCTGGCAAAGGCATGTACGTATGCGTCTTGAGCGGCTGAGAGGGACTGCTTTGCCTCCTCGATTTGCTGCTGGAGGGTGGCGGTGCTGGTAATCATGCTGCTACCTCCAGTTCTGCGCGACGAGTCTTCAGGGTTGCGATTGAACGCTGGAGAAACTCATGACGCCGCATCAGCTGCAGGTAAAGCCCTGGCTCCTGGCGAGGGATAAGCCTGCGAACCTTCGCGGCGATTTCTTGAGCCTCAGCATCGAACTGGATGATGAGCCCGATGATTCGACTTTCCTGGCTGTAATCCATTTCCCGAGAGCAGCTGGAAGCTGCGAGAGAGGAGGACCGTTGCCCCCAGTGATCCAAATATAGCCCATCCTGGATCCAGGTGGGGATCAACCCGGAACCAGCCTGTAACTAATCTTGATGCGAGTGCTTTGCAGACGGGAACTTGCCTGGCTTGCTCTTGCCGCTATTGCCAGCTCGCTTCCTACCCAGCCGCTCGTAGCGTTCCTGGCTCCTGGCTTGCCCAGCTACCGCACCATCCTTGTAGCCCGGTGGTTCAAGATCAGGTCTCTGCCTAAAGATCTCCCGCCAGTCCAGCGCCATCTAAAACAAGCCTTCTGCCTCCTTAAAGATGTCCCATGCGTCAACCCAAGCACTCAGGCACTCATCTGGCTCGTTCTGAATTAAGCGGCACCTGCCGGGTCCGACGACAACCGTGTAACACCAGTCGACGCTGATTTCCGGGTAATGATCAATCAGCATTGACAGGTAACCCCCCAGCTGCGCGGTCGCGGGCTTTCGCCGGTCAACCGCTGGGCTGTTGCCAACAGTCTTTAAATCCCCCAGCGCGATCTTGCCATTCTCCGTCCGAACCAGGAAGTCAAAGCTGCCGCCAATCCCCTTGCGGGCATCGCATAGGCAGTGCTCGACTGCCATTGCTTCGCTGCCGTTAATCAGCCAGCAATCCTGCAGGGCATCCGTCCATTCGCTGTAGTTCGTCTGGGGGAGCGCCTCTGCCCTTAACATCGCCTCGCAGAAGGCGTGGACCTCATTACCTCGTGGAGCCCAGATGTGCTTCGTCTGATCGAAACGGCGTTGAGCTGCGGGATCTACGGGGCTGGCGATCCGGGAAACGCTGAAGGGCAACCACCTCCCGTCGAAGCGATAACGATGGATGTCCTCGAAAAACTCAAGCCCTTGAATTGGCTCTAGCATAGGGATGGGATAGGATCCTCAGCGGGTTCAACCCTATCACGATCTGATTACTAGATGGACAACTCTCTTACTAAGTTCCCAGTTGACGCCAGCCTCATGGAGCGCATTGAGCGCATCATGCCGGACTACCACCACAAGAGAACCTTTATCAATGCTCTGATTGACCAGGCATTGACTCGCCTGGAAGATGAGGCTCGCGCACGAGCTAAGACTGGACTGATCCGATCCGATTCCGCAGGTCCGAACCTGTAAATCGCTCCGTCCATCATGTCAGCACTAGACCGTGAGCGACGCGCATGGGAGCTTCTGCAATGGGTTCCGTTCTCCTTGCCAACGGAGTTTGACGAGGAGCTTGCAGCGCAGGGCTACTACACAAAACTGCAAAAGCAGCGAAGCGACGCAGCCCTTGACCAATGGGAGAAAGATCACCCTGCGCCGACTAGCTCAGAGCTAGAGGCGTTTCGAGAACTTGAAACCAGAGGTGTCTACAGCCAGAAACAGTTCTTCTCCCCGAGTAAAGCAAAGGATGGCTACTACTCCAGCCGACTCAAAACCCACAACGATCAAGCCCGCAGCACTGGACGAGCATCAAGACCTGCTGCGCTTAATCGAAGATCACGCCGCCGCCGTGGTCTCTCATGAGAAGGATCGTGCGAAACACTCGCAGCTCCTTCGCCTATACGCAGAGGAGATCGGCTGCCCCATTAACGAGAAGATCGCTACCGCCTATGTAACAAGGGCAAGCGGCTATGACCTCTCCGTCCCGGAGCCTAAAAAACACGGGCAGAAGCTGAACGTTAATCCGACGCCTTGGTGCTGGGATGGACTGATTATGCAGGGGCTTTTCAATCTGCTGATCGCTCCGCCAAAGGTCGGCAAGTCTGCATTGCTGACCGGCATGATCGGCGCATGGTGGCGCGGCGATGGATCGTTTCTCGGGCGTCGGTTTAACCAGCCATGCCCGAACGTCCACATCATCGGATCAGACCAGCCGGAATGCGACTGGTACAAGCTCTTCGCCCGTGAAGATCTAATCAGCGAAGACGGCATCATCGGCGGACCAATTAAGAGTCTTTGGTCAGCTGATGCCCCTTTAACGCTGCACGATGATGGCATCCGTGCAATCGCAGACATCGCAGCCGATGATCCTGGCTCGTTATTCATCGTTGATAGCTACCACGCCTGCGTCAGCCGCTTAGGCATCGACGAAGCGACCTCAGCGTTTGACGGTCCAGCGCGTCAGCTGATGAGCGCTGTTACGGCGCACGGCTGCACTCTGATCGTCATTCACCACGCGAATAAAAGCGTTGCTGGCGGCAATGCAACTAACGCCAGCCGGGGTTCTAACGCATTACCCGCAGCAGCATCCCAGCTAATCCTAATGAATTGGCTCCGCGCACCTGCAGACGGGCAGATGCAGCGCGATCAACGCGTTGTCCTGAAGACCCAAGGGCGAGCAAAGAGCACCACGCTGCTCGTAGAGCTGCAGGATGACGGCTGGATTAGCCACGGCGATGGCGATGAGGCATTAGCCCTTGAGGCTGCTGCAGACGCAGAGGAGGACCTCAGCGGACGCCAAGCGGACATGTACGACTACATGGTTCAGCGCAGCGAGGTAAAAGCAGCCGTCACCGTTAAGGAGCTGGCAGACCATCTGAACATCCCGGCAAAGAAAGCCGATCGCAGTCTTCGCAGCCTGATCAAAAAAGGTTTGGCTTGTCGCTGCGGCGAGCTTGCGCCTGGACTGGATGGCGGTCGTCCCGCCCATCTGTTCAGGGCGATTCTGGTTGGAGAAGACCCGGATGGGGGAGAAATAACCCCCTCCCCAGATTCCGGGGGGCAAACCGTCGCAAAGGGGGAAAACCCTCCCTACGCGCATGAAAGTAGAGGTTTACCCCCTATTTCTCTTTTATCCCCTGATCCTGGGGGACGGGAGTTTTCCCCCCTGCCTTTTCCGGTTGGTTCCTCGGTTGAGTTGCTTCAACCTGATGGCACCTGGGCAAATGGCTGGATCATCTCTAATGAATCCAAGCCATACGCCCTTACTGTTCAGCGCCTAGGCAACCCTGGCTTACGCAAGCGCGACCTGAGACCCGATCTCGATGTCCGCCCTTGCCTGGGCTCGCCTTTCCCGCAAACTGTCATCGCAACCGATGACGAAGAGCCACTCGACTTTTAAACCTAATGGGACGTAAAGCAAAGCTCCGCAAGGATCGCAAGCCAATCCGCATCAGACTCTCTGGCGAACAAGCCGAGGTCTTTGATGAGCAGATGGAGTCCGACCGTCAATGGTTCGAGGGCAGCGCCGAAATGGTTCGCTTCCGACCTGAGATCGAGGGCGAATGGAACGAACAGAAAATGCTGGGCTTCATCTCGCCAACCCTTGTTACGAAGGATCCTGTTACTGGCAAAGAGGATCCGACTAACTGGACCTGCGTTCTTGATCTTGGTCGTGTTACAGGTATGACGACAAAAGCCTCTGGCTGGCGGACTAGGTTCCCTTGCTCTGCTCCTGCATCCGGCGAACTCCGAAACAAAATGGCAGCCCAAGCGATCGCCTTCGCTAGGGCTCAAATCCTTTTCCTTAGATCTCAGGCATCCCAATGACCAGAGTTGAAGTCAAGGTCTATCTGACCCCCGAGGAGCGCCAGCACCTCGACGCCCAGGCGCAGGCATTAAACCTTAATCGCTCGCAACTGATGCGCCTGCGGGCTCTAGGAGATCCGACGCCGGGCTCCCCGGCAGCTCCACCGCCTCTCAGCCTGCGCCAATACCAAAACGCCGTTACAGCCGCTTTAAAAGCCTCTAACGGTTCCTGCTCTCGTCCCATCGTCGAAGCAATCGCTGCTGCCGTCCTCTGCTCTGTCTATGAACCGCCCAACAAACGATCAAATGCAAGCCATCCTCAAACTGTGGGATGACTACTACCTAGCGCTGTACCAGCAGATCAATGACCCACAGCCCCCGTCAACGCCTGAACCACTTAGTCGAATCAGCCGCTTCCTCCGTCCAGCCGACCTGGGAAACGCTCGATGATGGCTGCATCCGTGTCTGCATTGGCAGTAACTGCGGCACCGTCTCCTCTCATCATCTAATCGAGCCAAAAATTAACCAGCTCAGATCTTCTTCGCTTGCCTCTTAATTCAAGGCTGCTAAGCTCCTGCCACAGCGCCTCTTATTTGCCTCATGTCATTGTCTGCTGCAGATACCGCACAGGCTGAAATTCAGACTGCTGACATCAGCATTGACCTCGTTAAGCCATACCCTAAAAACTCGCGCAAGCATCCTGAGCATCAGCTCAAAGCGCTAACCTCCGCTATCAAACGATTTGGCTTTACCCAGCCGCTCATCGTCGATGAAGAATTTACAATCCTCGCCGGTCACGCACGTTTCGAAGCAGCTAAACGCCTAGACCTCGAATACCTACCCTGTCGAATCCTCCGGGATCTTTCGCCAGAAGAGAAGTCTGCTTACGTCATCGCTGACAACAAGATCGCAGATGAATCCTCCTGGGATCACGAGAACCTCCTGGAAGAACTCGAAAAAATTACCTCCCTCGACTTCGACGAGGACATCGCTTCCATCCTTGCCCCCAGCAGCTTCGGGCTCTCAGATGAAGAGCTGCGCTCGATCTCCGATGAAGACCGTCAATACAAACCGATCCTGAACCCAACTCAAGGTGCTGGTCTCGGGGTTACTGACGCCACTGTTCAACGCGAAGAGCAGCGGCTAGCTTCTCAGTTCAACGACAAAGCAGAGCAAGCTCTAATCCAGTTGACCTGTCCTCATTGCGATGAGTCCTTCACCATCGAAAAGAGGATCGCATCATGATGTCGCCCGAAGAGATCGGCGCGATCCTCGAAGGGCAGCAATACAAGTTCGCCAAGACGATGCCTTGGCTGCCCCATTGGTACACCCTTAAAGACACCTGGGATAATCCCTCCCTTTACCGGGATGTAATCGCCTGGATCCTCTGTTACGGCGAGCTCCGCGTCTGGGGTAAAAAGCGCACCGTGCGCCGTTATTTCGATTTCGGGGAATACCGCTATTGGCCGATGACGACGGATCCTGATGAGTCCATCCTGCTTAATCGAGCCAGAATCGACACCGATAAATCCGAGCCTCTGCCGCCTGTCCCTGCCCATCCCTACGACGACGTAGCTCTTGAATACGACCACATCTGGAGTGGCGAAGAGGCGTTGCAAGAGGATAGGCAGATCATGGAGATGATCGGCTACAAATCCGGCAGCGTCCTAGACATTGGCTGCGGTACAGGACTATTCCTGGATCACTACCCACACGCTGAGCCGTACCTGGGCATTGATCCCTCACAGGCAATGCTTAACGAACTGCTAGCGAAGCATCCAGAATCTCAAGTTCTCCCCCAGACCTTTGAAGACACAATCCCTGTCATTGGCGACACCCAATACGACTACGTTCTATCCCTGTTTGGCTCCGCGTCATACATCCCCCCACGCAAGCTCGCAAAGACGCTCTCCCTCGTAAAACCAGGCGGCAAGCTCTTCCTCATGTTCATCTCCCCTCACTACACCCCAATAACCCATCAGTACATCGAAAATCCGCCCTTGCTTTACAAGCACAAGTTCGAGAGCTACGGCGATGTCTCGACCCTGGGTAACTACACCATCGTTCAAGGATGAAATTCTTCCTCGATCAGACCGTTCATGAGGCAGCCCTAGACCGGATCCGCTACCTCTATTCCCAGTTCGATGATGTCATCGTCAGCTTCTCGGGTGGCAAGGATTCAACCGTTACCCTCAACCTCACTCTTCAGGTAGCGCGAGAGCTAAACCGCCTCCCCCTTAAAGTCGTCTTCCTCGATCAGGAAGCAGAATGGCAATCCGTTGTGGACTACGTCCGTTCTGTCGGCACAAACCCAGACATCGACCTCTGGTGGTTCCAGATCCCACTCAGGCTCTTTAACAGCGCCTCGTCTGACACTGATTGGCTGAACTGCTGGGCAGAAGGCGAAGAATGGATCCGACCTCAGGAGCCAAACTCCATTAAGGTCAACCGCTATAACTGTGATCGCTTTAAAGAGCTCTTTAAGCGCATCAGCCTTGTCGAATGGGGAGATAAGCGTGTCGCCTGGGTTGCTGGTGTCCGCTGCGAGGAGTCACCCGCTCGTGCCATGGCGTTAACCACCGCCGTTACCTATAAGCACATCACCTGGGGGCAGATCCTCGATAAAAGCAAAAGCCATTACACCTTTTACCCCCTCTACGACTGGAGTTACACCGACATCTGGAAAGCCATCCACGCAAACGGCTGGGAATACTGCAAAATCTATGACGAGCAATACCGCTATGGCATCAAGATTAATCAGATGCGGGTCTCTAACCTGCACCACGAGACCAGCTTCGTCAGCCTTTACTACCTCCAGGAAATCGAGAAGCACACCTGGGAAGCGCTCTGTCGCAGGCTCCCTGGCATTAACACCCTTGGGCAGTTAAAAACCGATGCTTACGCTTGCCCGAAAACTCTGCCCTACATGTTTAAAGACTGGCGCGAGTATCGAGACCACCTCCTAAAACACATCTGCATACACCCCGAACACCAGGCAAAGTTCAGGCATTACTTCGAGCAGATGGACGAAAAGCTCCTGCTCTTCCCGGACAAAGAAGAGATGTATCGGGTTCAGATCAAAGCCGTCCTAAGCAATGACTATCACTTCACTCAGCTAGACAACTGGAAAACTCGCCCGCAAATGGCAGACTGGCGCAACTGGATGAAAGGTAAAACGCATCGCAACAACGCTAAAAACAAATACATCCAGCTTTCAATCCAGCAAGGCATCCAACCCGTCACCGCAGCAGAATGATCGACTTCTCCTCCCTGAAAGACCTGCCAGACTCTGAGCGTCTCGTCGTCATTGAGCAGCTCAGGCAGCAGCTCCATGAACTCAGCCCTGTTAAATCCCAGCCCGTAGATCGGATCCGCTGGGTGCCAGTCGAGATGGTCGAGCCTAATGATTACAACCCCAACAGCGTTGCCAAGGTCGAGCTAGGTCTGCTCTATACCTCAATCCTGCATGACGGTTACACGCAGCCGGTCGTAACGATCTGGGACGAAACCGTTCAGAAATACGTCATCATCGACGGCTTCCACCGCTACTTTACTTGCCGGAACAATCAGGACATCCGCGATCGAAACTGCGGGATGCTTCCCATCGTTGTCCTGGATAAGCCAATTAACGACCGGATGGCATCAACCGTTCGCCATAACCGTGCCAGAGGTAAGCATTCCGTTGACGGGATGAGCAACATGGTTTTCCAGATGCTTGAAAACGGCTGGTCAGAAGCTGAGATCTGCGCTGAACTCGGCATGGAAGCTGAAGAAGTCCTTCGCCTAAAACACATCACCGGCTTCTCGAAGCTCTTCGAAAACATGCAATACAAGAAAGCCTGGGAATCAAAAACCCAGCTCAAGCTCCGTAAGCAAGCCGAAAAGGAAGCCTCTGCCTGATCCGCGCTTCTTACTATTAAACAAATAGGTCGAGTTATGGCAGGTAAGAAAACAACCAACAAGGAGAAGGAATGGAGGATCGCTCGGGTCTCGGCTCTGAAGGCTCGCAACGTACCCAACTCCGAATGTGTCGCCTACATGACCCGTGAATGGGGGATCGAGCGTAGGCAGGCTTACCGCTACCTGGAATGGGCAAACGAGGTAATCCAAAAGGACTGGGACATTGACCGTCGTCAGCTGACCGCTGAATTGCTGGCGCAGCTCACGACACTCGCCCAAGAGGCTCGCAAGTCAAGCCAGCCGCAGGTCACGCTCGGTTGCATTAACTCCATCGCCAGGATCGCTCGCATCCTCGAATGACCAGTGTTCTCTCTGCCATCCCCGGTGGTTCAGCCCTGTCTGAGGTAACGACTGGCGGGGTATTTAAAGCTGAAGATTATGAATCGCAGGTACAAGATCTAGCGAAGAACCTGACCGAGCCGCAGCGGGATGTCTACGACGCACCGGAGCGATTTAAGCTGCTCTGCTCTGGGCGGCGCTTTGGAAAGACATACCTTTGCATTACTCGCCTGCTGAACTGGGCGCTTGAGAAGCCGGAGAGTCTGAACTGGTATGTCACGGCTAACTACCGGATGGCGAAGCAGATCGCCTGGCGTCAACTGAAGACGATGGCTCCTAAGGAGCTGGTAGTTAAGCGCAATGAATCAGACCTGAGCCTGGAGTTCATAAATGGTTCAATGATCGCGTTGCGGGGCGCTGATAACGAAGACAGCCTGCGTGGAGTCAGCTTGTCATCGCTTGTCGTCGATGAGGCTGCCTATGTCAAGCAGACTGCCTGGGAGATGGTGCTACGCCCAGCTCTTTCGGATCAGGGTGGTCCCGCTTGGTTCATTACTACCCCAGCTGGTCTGAACTGGTTCCATGACCTATGGGAGCAAGCCCAGGATCAGGATGATTGGCGGACCTTTTCCTACACCACTATTCAGGGCGGCAACGTCCCAGCTGAGGAAGTCGAGGCAGCGCGTCGAACGCTAGACGAGCGCACCTTCCGTCAGGAATATCTGGCCAGCTTCGAGACCCTTGCTGGGCGCGTTTACCCTGACTTCAGCGACGAGAACATCTCCGAAGATGTCAAAGACACGGGCGGAGAAATCTATTGGGGGACTGACTTTAACGTTGGTATCATGGCTGGCGTTTTGGCTTCTCGTGTCGGCAACTCTGTGCATATCTGGGATGAACTCGCTGTAAAGCAATCCAATACCGATGAGGTTTGCCAGATGCTGAAGGATCGCTTCCCTGGGCGAACGATCCTGGCTTATCCCGATCCAACGGGCAGCGCACTTAAAACCTCTTCTGCTGGGCGCACCGACCATGACATCATCCGGCGTTATGGCTTCCAGTGCATCAGCCCGAAAGCAGCCTGGGCGGTTAAAGACAAGATCAACGCAACTAACTGGATGATCCGCACTGCTGATGGTCAGATGCGGATGTTCATCCATCCTCGCTGCAAGCACACCATTAAGGCGTTAAAGAACGTTACTTACAAAGAAGGCGCTGCTGATTATGTGATCGACAAATCAGCTAACATCGAGCACTGGACTGATGGCTTGGGCTATTTGGTCCTAGGGGCGTTTAACCCGATGTATATGCAGTCTGGTAAAGGAACTGGCATCAGGGTCTACTAGCCTTGCTAACTACAATGCAGCAAAGCTGAGAGAACAGAGACGTGTACAGCGGCTTCCAGCACTACGACCGTCAGCTGACCGCTCGCGTCGCCAAGGTCAACGACCCAAACGCTGCTTGGCGGAATCAGGAGCCGCACTGGGTTTTAATCGAAGATCTGATCGGTGGTAGCTACGAACTGCGCCGCCGTCATCGTCGGTATTTGCCGCAGGAGCCCAGAGAACTCGACGAGGCGTATGACAACCGTCTAGCTCGTTCCGTTTGCCCGCCTTACTACATTCGTCTTGAGCGGATGCTGGCTGGCATGTTGACCCGCAAGCCGGTCAGGCTTAACGACGTTTCTGATGTCGTCCGCGAGCAGCTATTCAACGTTGACCTGCAAGGCAACGACCTGAACGTCTGGACTTATGAAGCCTGCCGCAAGATGGTCCGCTATGGGCACATCGGTGTCCTGGTTGATGCTCCTGCTGCTGGTGAGCTTGGGCGTCCCTATTGGGTAACGTACACGCCAAGAGAGATCCTCGGCTGGCGTACTGAGCTGATCGACGGAGCGCAGAAGCTTACTCAGCTGCGCCTCCTCGAAAAGGTCATCGAACCTGATGGCGAATACGGTGAAAAGGAGGTCGAGCAGGTCCGGGTGTTGACCCCTGGCGCTTTTGAGATCCACCGCCATGACGCTAAAGGGCAGTTTGTCGTGCATGACAGCGGCACGACGACAATGGATCACATCCCGTTTGACATCGCCTATTCGAACCGCGTGAACTTCATGGAGTCACGCCCGCCGCTTGAGGACATCGCTAATCTCAATCTCAAGGCGTACCAAGTTCAAAGCGACCTGGATAACCAGCTCCATATTTCGGCAGTGCCGATGCTGGCGTTCTACGGCTTCCCTCAATCGGCAGAAGAAGTCAGCGCCGGTCCAGGCGAAGCGATCAGCTTCCCAAGCGACGGACGGGCTGAATACATTGCTCCCCCCAGCAACGCTTTTGACTCGCAGTTCCGCCGCCTCGATCAGCTAGCCAGCCAGATCAACGAGCTAGGTCTATCTGCTGTTCTTGGTCAGAAGCTCTCTGCCGAGACCGCTGAATCGAAGCGCATCGACCGCAGCCAAGGCGACAGCACGATGATGGTGATCGCGCAGAACATGCAAGACCTAATCGACAACTGCTTGGCTCACCACGCCCATTATCTAAATATCGAGGAAGTGGGTAGCAGCTTTGTTAATCGTGACTTCCTTGGTGCTCGTCTGGAGCCTCAGGAGATTCAATCGCTCCTGCAGCTTTATACGGCTGGCACGATTAGCCAGAAAACTCTGCTCGACCAGCTTTATGAAGGCGAGGTTCTGGGCGATGAGTTTGATGTCGAGGAAGAGCTGGAATCAACTCAGGCAGGCGGTTACGTCGAGATGGCACCGCCTGAACCTCGCGCTGTTAACACGATCCCAGAAGAGTCAGCAGAGCCGGAAGATACAGAAGAGATCCCGGCATAGTGAGGCAACCGGAGGACTCCAATGGGCGCATCGAAGCCGCGCAAGCAACAGCTCACGGTCCTCGAAAAGCCGCTAGCGGATCGCATCTTTGCTGTTATCCGCTGCACCTGGTTCCGTGACGGCAGAGAATACGAAGTCGAGGAGATGCAGCTAGAAGAGAATGTCGAGCATGTCGAGTTCGTTTTGCATGAGCTGATCGAGCGTTGCTTGCGGGCTGGTGCTGATGTCCTGGTAATGACTCCCTGCCCAGCAGAAGAGATAGGGATCGTGCCATGACACAGCACGCTGAGTTCTACCGCAACGCGATTGACCTAAATCGCTACAGCAACGGTGTCGCTCGTCGCATCGTCAGGGCTTACAACGACGTCATTCTTGATACGACCGAACGGCTAGCAGCGCTAGATCCTAGTTCTGCGCCACAGACAGCAGCTCGCCTACGCGCTATCCTTGCTCAGCTAAAGGAGTCGCTAGCTACTTGGTCAGGCGATAGCACGATGCTGATGACCGAGGAGCTTCAGGGCTTAGCTGTCCTGCAAAGCGACTTTATGGTTCAGCAGCTCCGGGATCTGCAGCCTCCCGGCGCTCCGACGATTGTTCGCACGGTCGAGATCAGTCCGCAGTTCGCTCAAGCGGTCGTTACCTCCGATCCAACCCAGCTCGGGATCGTTTCCTTAAGCGATCAACTGCCAGGCGCTGCCCCCACCGTTGCTCGCGTAACCGTTGCTGATGGTTTGACTCTTACCTTGCCGAACGGTCAGATCGTGCGGAAGGCGTTCGAGAACATCGGCACTGCACAGGCAGAGCTGTTCGCGCAGGCGGTTCGGAATGGTCTCCTGACTGGCGAATCGACGGAGAGCATCGTCCGCAGGCTTAAGGGAAGGCTGAACCGCGAACGGCTCGGGACTGTTAATCAACAGATTCAACAGGGCGGATTGGTCACGGCTCGTGCGAATAACCAGATCCGCGCCATCGTTCGCAGCAGTATCACGCAGGTCAATGATGCTGCGATGCAGGAGGTCGCCTTGGCGAACCCCGATGCAACCGAGCGGTATCGCTACACCGCTGTCCTTGATAGCCGGACCTCCCCGATCTGCCGAGCACTCGATGGCAAGGTCTACGACTGGGGCGAAGGACCGCAGCCGCCTGTTCACTTCAACTGCCGCTCGATGCGAGTCCCCTTGGTCAAGGGTTTCGCTAAGCGGACGCTAGAAATGCGGCAGACCTACGGCGAATGGCTGCAAGCCAACCCAGAGCAGAAGGAAAAGGTCTTTGGCAGCAAGACGCCTTACTTCAACTATCTCTCCAAGAAATACGGACCGACTGATGCTGTTCGTCGTTTTGTCCGTGAGGATGGAAGCGAACTAACCTTGAGTCAACTGGCTAGCAAGTATCCCAATGTCAAACCAGGAGTTCCAAACGATTAACCTCAACGGCGAGCTAGTGCTGGCGAGGCAGGTCAAGCTCGAAGACGGCACCCTGCAATGGCGCAATAAGTTTGGAATGGCACTTAAAGAGGAGAAGCCTGTCAAGCAGGACGAGACAAAGGCAGCACCAAAAGCAAAACGTGCCACACGCTCCCCAAAAAAAGCGGCTGAATAGGATGACGGCATCCGCATCAAGCTGATGCCTTATCACAGCAAGCCTAAGCCGATGTCCAAGGGCGGCAAGAAAAAGGGAGGCAAGAAGAAGTGAAACGCGGTGATCGTGTTAGCTGGATGTACCAGGGCACCAGGACCTATGGCGTTGTAACCAGCACCCCTGGAGCTGGTAGCCATTCGATCAAGGGTCCAACGGGCGGTACTGTTACCCGGCGAGGCACTGCTGATGATCCGGTCGTTGCGATCAAGTCAGAAAGCACCGGCAACCCTGTTCTTAAAAAACGCTCTGAGCTGTCCGCAGCACCGAGGCGGAAATGATCAACTATCGCGGTGAGCAGTTTGACGGCTATAACAAGCCGAAGCGGACGCCCAAGCATCCGAGCAAGTCTCACGCTGTCCTTGTTAAAGAAGGCGACAAGGTGCGGCTGATTAGGTTCGGTCAGCAGGGCGTGTCAGGCTCACCAGCACGAAAAGGAGAATCAGCAGGGGACAAAGCCAGAAGGGCATCGTTTAAGGCGAGACACGCCAAGAACATCGCTAAAGGCAAGATGTCCCCCGCATATTGGGCTGACAAGGTTAAATGGTGACCTGCTGATTTTGACATTTCTAATCATCGACCATTAACCTAGGTCCGCCAATAAACCCTGCGGGTTTTATGTCTGACGAGATTCAAGCTCAGGAGCCTGCGGCACCTGGAGCCGAACAAGAGATTGCTGTGCTGCAAAAGCGGCTAGAAGCAATGGACAAGAAGAACGCCCAACTGCTTGACGAATACAAAAAAGCAGTTGATCGAGCAAAGGCAGTTCCTGATGGTGTTGACATCGAGGAGCTGATTCAGTTCAAAAGACAAGCCGAACAGCAGGAACTCGAATCGCAGGGGAAATACTCTGAAGCGAGGCAAGCTCTGGAGCAGCAGTTCCGTGAGGCGACGGCGGAAAAGGACAAGCGCATCGCAGAGCTAGAGCAGCGTGTTCGAGAACTTGAGCTGCTAACGCCTGCTGTTAGCGCCCTGGCAGACATCGTGCATGATCCAGACCTGATTATGAAGACCAAGCTGTCGCCCGATCAGATCGAGCGCGAGCCTGATGGAACGGTTGTGGTCGTCGATGGCTATCAGCGCACTCCGGTTCAGGAATGGGCGAAGACCCTGCCTACCTGGATGCAGAAGCAACCGAAGCCTCAGGGCAGCGGCGCACCTATCGGACGCAGCTCCGGCGAAATCCCTGCCGGTGTTGCTAACCCGTTCTTGCCTGAGAGCTACAACCTGACGGAACAATCGCGGCTGTTTAAGACTGACCGTGATTTATACGAAAGGTTGAAAGCACAAGCAGCACGTTAAACTTTCAGCAAACCGGCTGCGCTGGTATTAGGGCTGCGCCCGTTCTGTAAAAACACTTTTGGACTTAAACGATGGCGACTCTTCGGTCGGACATCATCGTTCCTGAGGTATTTACGCCGTACGTCATTGAACAGACCACCCAGCGCGATGCCTTCCTGGCTAGCGGTGTTGTGCGTCCGATGGCTGAGCTGAATGCCACCGAGGGCG
>Ga0181592_10001294_pt1 | contig 20142 bp, 14 predicted proteins | sample 071ome_20_FD_133755 | JGI IMG/M metagenome (GOLD analysis project Ga0181592, IMG submission 133755) | Coastal salt marsh microbial communities from the Groves Creek Marsh, Skidaway Island, Georgia - 071412BT metaG (megahit assembly) | ecosystem: Environmental > Aquatic > Marine > Intertidal...
AGATAGCCCTCCGGGGGCACCAGTGTGCCGGTTGAACCGGCAACCGGCTCGATGAAGACAGCGGCGAGGGTGCTGCCACCAAGGTTCTCGGCGATGCGCTCCAGATCCATGGCAAGTTCGGCGCCGGTCTTTGGCTGGCCCTTGGAGAAACGTTGTTCCTCGGTCCAGGTATGGCGAATCATCGAGATGTTCGGCAGCGTCAGGCCAAAGGTCTCGCGGTTGCGGACCATGCCGGCAAGCGACACCCCGCCCATATTGACGCCGTGATAGGCGCGCTCGCGGCTGATCAGGCGGTTGCGCTGTGCCTGCCCGCGGGCCCGCTGGTAGGCGAGGATGATCTTGATCGCCGTGTCGATCGATTCGGAACCCGAATTGGTGAAGAACATGTGGTTGAAATTGTCGGGAAGCATCCGGCAGACACGCTCCGCAAGCTCAAACGAGCCGGGGTGGCCAAGCTGGAAATGCGGCGAATAATCATTGTTCAGCATCTGGCTGTAGACGGCCTCGGCGATCTCGCGGCGGCCATGTCCGGCCGGGGTGCAGAACAGCGCCGATGATCCGTCGATGATCTGGCCCCCCTTGTAATCCCACATATACATGCCCTCGGACTTGACGACCATGCGGGGATTGGCCTTGAAATCCCGGTTGGCGGAAAAGGGCATCCAGTGTGCCTCAAGCGAATTCACATCATAGGACATGGCGGTCTCCTTCATGTGGCCGGGGCGTTCGGTACTGGCACGTTCCCGTAGCGCCCTGCCGGTTGGCGTTTTCCCGTCTGGCAGTTTCCCGTCCGGTATTTTCGGGACGGTTCTGTGTCACCCCGAAAGGTCGTCCTGGACACTGCGCCCTCGCCGACAAGCATAACCGGCAAAAGACAATGGGCGAACTGCGACGGATGGTGGCACGTCTGCTATCACGCTAGACAGGCTTCACAGGCTGCTATAGAGCCAGATTTGTGATAGTCTGGTGCCAGATTAACCCGAGATAGCAACCCGGGGCAAGATGCCTTCCGGGGCAAGAGACCGGTCAGCAATCTCTCGCGGACCCATGAAAGACTTATGAAAGGGACCATCCGGATGCTCGACCATCTGATCATCAATCTCGATTCCAGCGCCGAGACCAGCCTGCAATCGCAGATCCAGCAGTCGGTTGTCGAGGCCATCCTGGCGCGGGCCATCCTTCCCGGTGACAAGCTGCCTTCCAGCCGCGCCCTGGCCGGCCAGCTCGGCGTCTCGCGCAACACCGTCGTGCTGGCCTATCAGGCGCTGATCGATACCGGCTATATCCAGCCGCGCGAACGCTCCGGATATGTCGTCAGCAACGATGCGCCGGTCAGCCACCTTGCCGCGATGCCCGGCATGGCCATGGTTGAAGATGGCGGCGAGGGGGTCGACTGGCGTGACAAGATTGTTGGCGCCTGTTCCGATATCCGGCCGGTTCGCAAGCCGCTGAACTGGCGCGAATACCCGTTTCCCTTTGTCTATGGTCAGGTTGATGACGAGCTGTTTTCGCTGACAGCGTGGCGCGACTGCGCGCGGCAGGCACTCGGCATGCGCAATTTCGGGCGCATGGTCGGGGATTTCGGGCTGAGCGACGATCCGATGCTGTTGAACTATATTTGCTCGCGGAGCCTGCCGCGCCGCGGCATCACCGCACGACCGGAACAGATTCTGGTGACGCTCGGCGCGCAGAACGCGCTCTATCTTGTTGCCCAGCTGCTGGTGTCAGGTGAGCGCCGTGTCGTGATCGAGGACCCGGCCTATCCCGATCTGCGGGATATCCTGCAACAGCGGACCGACCGCATCACCGCATTGCCGGTGGATACCGGTGGTCTGGTGATCGACGAGCCGACGCTGGCGGAAAGTGATGTCGTCTTCATCACGCCAAGCCATCAATGTCCGACAACGCACACCATGCCGGCGGACCGCCGCCGCGAACTGCTGGAGCTTGCCGGCCGACATGATTTCCTGATTGTCGAGGATGATTACGAATTCGAGATGAATTTCCTTGAATCAGCGACGCCGGCGCTGAAATCGCAGGATCGTGACGGGCGGGTGATCTATGTTGGCAGCCTGTCGAAATCGGTCTTTCCCGGCCTGCGGCTTGGCTATCTGGTGGCGCCGGAACCGTTGATCGAGGAGGCGCGCGCGCTGCGTCACCTGATCCTGCGGCATCCGCCGGGACATGCCCAGCGAACGCTGGCCTATTTCATGGCGCTTGGCCATTATGATGCGCAGATCAGGCGCTTGCGACGCCACCTTGCCGGCCGGCGGCGAGCATTGCAGATGGCGCTGGAATCACACCGGCTTTTCACCCAGTCCGCGTCGCATTTCGGCGGCACCAGCTTTTGGGTCAGGGGGCCTGACTGGCTGGATTCACGGCAGCTGGCCGAACAGGCCGCCGCCGATGGCGTGCTGATCGAACCGGGCGACGTGTTCTTTGCCCCCGGTTCGTCCCCGCTGAATTATTTCCGCCTTGCCTATTCCTCGATCCCCGAGGCGCGCATAGCCGAAGGGGTGTCGCGCCTTGCGTCGGCGATCGAGACAGTGCGCCGCGCCACCGCATGAACATCCTGCCGGCAGAACGGGAGGAATGATTGACAGCGAGGCTGGCAGACAGCAATTTATGGCCGCACCCGCAACGGGTGGGGGAGACCTGAATGACATCATCAGCATCACCGGTGGCAAGCCCGTTCCTGACGCCTGCCGACGCGGCCTGTCCGCCGGAGTTCCTGGCACTGGCGCGTGACGCCGCGCCGCGCCCGGTGGCGTTTGTGCGGGCCATTGGCAGCCCGATTCTGGAGACTGCGCGCGATGCGCTGGCGGCCGGGCTCGCGGTGCCGATCCTTGTCGGTGAGACAGCGCAGATCGAACAGGACGCAGCCGCTATCGGCTGGGACCTTGCCGGTGCGCGCATCATCGACGCATCGGGCGAACAGGCCGCCATCGACGCCGCCGTCGCCGAGGTTGGGGCCGGCCGTGCGCATGGCCTGATCAAGGGCCAGCTTCACACCGATATCTTCATGGGCACGATCGTCAGGCGGGCCTCCGGCATCCGCACCGACCGCCGGCTGGTTCATATCTTTTCCATGTTGCCGCCGGGTGGCGGGCGCCCGCTGTTGATCAGCGATGCCGCGGTCAATATCGCGCCGGATGTCGCCACCCGTACCGAGGCGGCGCTGGCGATGGCGGCGTTGCTGCGCCGGACGGGGGTCGAAAGGCCGCGGATCGCCGTTCTGTCGGCCACCGAATCGCAGCTTCCCGGCATGCCTTCAAGCATCGAGGCGGCCGAGATTGCGAAGGCGGCTTCGGCCAGTGATGACCGGGCGGCGTTTGCCGGGCCACTCTCGTTTGATCTGGCACTGTCCCCGGACTCGGTCGCCATCAAGGGCATTCCAGCCGACAGCGATATGGGCGCGGTCGCCGGTTTTGCCGACGGGTTGATCGTGCCTGACATTGTTTCCGGCAATGTGCTATTCAAGGCGCTCGCCTATTGCGCCGGGGGTCTTGCCGCCGGCGTCGTTCTTGGCGGCAGAGTTCCGATCATGCTGACCAGCCGGTCCGACCCGGCGGCGGCACGACTGGCATCACTTGCACTGGCGGCCATCGCCGCACAGGAGGATCACACATGACCGTTCAGCCGAAGGTCGATACCGCCCCGCATGTCAGTGACGAGGTCAGGCAGACCACCTGTTACATGTGCGCCTGCCGCTGTGGCATAAATGTGCATCTGCGCGATGGCAAGATCCGCTATATCGAGGGCAACCGCGACCATCCGGTCAATCAGGGCGTGCTGTGCGCCAAGGGATCGGCCGGCATCATGCAGCATTATTCGCCGGCGCGTCTTCGCGCCCCGCTGCGGCGGGTCGGGCCGCGCGGCTCCGGCCAGTTCGAGGAGATCAGCTGGGAGGAGGCGCTGCAGACCGCGACCGACTGGCTGGCGCCGATCCGCAAGAGCGATCCGCGCAGGCTGGCCTTCTTCACCGGCCGTGACCAGTCACAGGCGCTGACCGGCTGGTGGGCGCAGCAGTTCGGCACGCCGAATTTCGCCGCACATGGCGGTTTCTGCTCGGTCAATATGGCAGCTGGCGGCATCTATACGCTTGGCGGTGCCTTCTGGGAGTTCGGTTCGCCCGACTGGGACCTGACCGAGCTTTTCATCCTGTTCGGGGTCGCCGAGGATCATGATTCCAACCCGATCAAGATCGGCCTTGGCAAGCTGAAGACGCGCGGCGCACGGGTGATCTCGGTGAATCCGGTGCAGACCGGCTATGCCGCGATTTCCGATGACTGGTATGGTGTCACGCCCGGCACTGACGGGCTGCTGATCCTGTCGCTGGTGCGCGAGCTGATGCGCGCCGGCAAGGTCGATATCGATTATCTGAGCCGCTACACCAACGCGCCGTGGCTTGTCATCCGCAACCCCGGCAAGGCGAATGACGGGCTGTTCCTTCGTGATGATGACGGCACGCCGCTGGTGCTTGACCGCGTGACCGGCAAGACCGCGCCGCATTCCGATGCCGCGGTCAGGGTGGCGCTGCAGGGCGAGGTGAAGGTGAAGGGCGGCGGCATCGCCGTGCCGGCTTTCACGCTGATGGCCGAGGCCTATCTGACCGATGATTACGCGCCCGAAACAGTGGCGCCGAAGGTTGGCATCACGGCCGCGCGGATTCGCCAGCTGGCGGCCGATCTGGCCAGGGCCGCCTTTGAAAAGGAAGTGGTGATCGAGCAGCCCTGGACCGACTGGAAGGGCGAAAAGCATGACCGCATGGTCGGCCGCCCGGTCTCGATGCACGCCATGCGCGGGATCTCGGCGCATTCGAACGGCTTCCAGACCTGCCGCGCGCTGCATATGCTGCAGCTTCTTTTGGGGTCGGTCGAGGCCCCCGGCGGGTTCCGCTTCAAGCCGCCCTATCCGAAGCCGCCACATGTCCATCCAAAGCCTGCCGGCAGACCCGACCAGGTGGCCCCCGAAACGCCGCTGGCCGGCGCGCCGCTTGGCTATGTCCTTGGGCCGGAGGATCTGATCATCGGCGATGACGGCTCGCCGCAGCGGATCGACAAGTCCTACAGCTGGGATGCGCCGATGTCGGCGCACGGGATGATGCATATGGTCATCTCGAACGCCGTCGCTGGCGATCCGTACCCGGTCGATGTATTGTTCATGTATATGGCCAATATGGCGTGGAATTCCTCGATGAACACGCGCGGCGTCATGGAGATGCTGACCGAAACCGACCCCGAGACAGGCGCGTACAAGATCCCCAGACTGATCTATTCCGATGCCTATTCCTCGGAAATGGTGGCCTATGCCGATCTGGTGCTGCCCGACACCACCTATCTGGAGCGGCATGACGCGATCTCGCTTCTCGACCGCCCGATCTGCGAGGCCGACGCGGTCGCCGACGCCATCCGCTGGCCGGTTGTCGAGCCGGATCGCGATGTCCGCTGCTTCCAGTCGGTGCTTCTCGATCTCGGTGCGCGGCTTGGCCTGCCCGGCATGGTCGATGAGGATGGCAAGCCGAAATATGAGGATTATGGCGACTACATCGTCAATCATGAGCGCAAGCCCGGCATCGGGCCGCTGGCCGGGTTCCGCGGTGCCGATGGCGCCGCCGAAGGGCGCGGCGCGCCGAACGCCGAGCAGCTTGACGCCTATATCGCCAACGGCGCCTTCTGGCACACTGAAATCCCGGCCGAGGCCCGCTATTTCAAGCCGGCAAATGCCGCCTATCAGCAATTCGCCGTCGAGATGGGGTTCTATGACGCGCCGCAGCCCTATGCCTTCCAGATCTATGCCGAGGTGCTGCAGAAATTCCGTCTTGCCGCCGAGGGGCATGGCGACCAGCAGCCGCCCGACCATCTTCGTAAACGCATACAGACCTGTTTCACGCCGCTGCCAAGCTGGTACCCGCCATTTGAGGGAAGCGCCGTCGATGACGAGGCTTACCCGCTTCACGCGCTGACGCAGCGGCCGATGGCGATGTATCATTCCTGGGGCTCGCAGAATGCCTGGCTTCGCCAGATTCACGGCCACAACCCGATGTTCATCTCGCAGGCACTCGCCGCCGAGCATGATCTGACGGATGGTGACTGGATCTGGGTGACCTCGCATCATGGCCGCATCCGCGTGCCGGTGGCGGTGATGGCCGGCGTCAATGACCGGACGATCTGGACCTGGAATGCCATCGGCAAGCGCAAGGGCGCCTGGCAACTCGACCCCGAGGCACCGGAGGCGAAGAAGGGCTTCCTTCTCAACCACCTGATCCATGAATTGCTGCCGCCGAAGGGTGACGGCATGCGCTGGTCGAATTCCGACCCGATCACCGGCCAGGCCGCCTGGTTCGATTTGCGCGTGCAGATCGAAAAGGCGGCGGCGGATGAACCCGCTGAATCCTGGCCGCAATTCGATACGCTGCCGCGGATGAATGGCGAGGATGCGCCGGAGGCGACGCTTCGCTACGGCATCGAATGGACGTCGCGGGCGCAAGACACAGCGGACAAGGGAGACAAGTCATGACCATGCTGCCGGAGCCTTCGGCGATCAAGCTCGGGCTTGTCATCGACCTCGATATCTGCGTCGGCTGCCAGGCCTGTGTTGTCAATTGCAAGGAATGGAACACCGCCGGCTATGGCGCGCCACTTGCCGATTCCGATGCCTATGGCGAGGCACCAAGCGGCGCGTGGCTGAACCGGGTGCATGCCTATGAGGCTGGCGATGGCGGCGATTCACGCACCGTGCATTTTCCGAAATCCTGCCTGCATTGCGAAGAGGCACCCTGCGTTACCGTCTGTCCGACCGGCGCGTCCTTCAAGCGCGCCGAGGACGGCATCGTGCTGGTGAACGAGGATTGGTGCATCGGTTGCGGGCTGTGTGCCTGGTCATGCCCTTATGGCGCGCGCGAGCTGGACCCGGCCGAGGGGGTGATGAAGAAATGCACGCTCTGCGTCGACCGCATCTATAACGACAATCTGCCGGAGGAGGACCGCGTGCCGGCCTGTGTTCGCACCTGTCCGACCAATGCCCGGCATTTTGGCGATCTCGGCGATCCGAATTCCGAGGTCAGCCTGATGGTGGCGGCGCGTGACGGTATCGATCTGATGCCGGAACAGGGCACGAAACCGGTGAATAAATATCTGCCGCCACGCCCGCGGCGGGCCGCTGACGAGGCGCCTGTCTCGCTGGTGGCGATGGCTGAGGCCGACACGCCGAAAGGCTTCTGGAAATGGGTTGATTCCACGCTCGACCGGCTTGGCTGACACCGATCACGGATACTGGCGACAGATACGGGGACACGACAATGCGGCCTGCCTGGTCAATCATCTTCTTCACCACCATCTCCGGCCTTGGCCTCGGCCTTGCCGGCTGGATCGTCATCGGGCTGCTGCCGCTGATGACACCGGCGAGCGTGATGGGCGTCGGCATCGCCACGCTGGCGCTGATCGGCGTTGGCCTGATCAGCTCGACCTTCCATCTTGGCCATCCCGAACGGGCCTGGCGCGCGCTCAGCCAGTGGCGGTCAAGCTGGCTGTCGCGCGAAGGCGTTCTGGCGGTGATCGTCATGGCCGGGCTTGCCGGCTGGTTCGCCGTTGCCTATCGCGGCGGCTATGTGCCGTTCTGGGCCAATCTGGTGCTTCTCGGGCTGATCTATGTCACCGTTTATGCGACCTCGATGATCTATGCCTCGCTGAAGACGGTGGCGCGCTGGCACCATCCGCTGACACCGGTCTGCTATCTGATGTTCGCGGCCGCCGGCGGGCTGCTGGCGGTGCTGGCGGTGCTGGCGATCCTGCGGCTGCCGATCACCGCCGCGCTGGCGCAGGCGGCCATCGTGCTGATGCTGTCAGCCTGGGGTGTGAAACTTGCCTGGTGGCGGGTTGCCGGCATGGCCCCGCAGGCCGGAAGCATCGAATCGGCGACCGGTCTCGGCGCACTCGGCGCGGTACGGCCGCTGATGCCGCCACATACCGAGGAAAACTACCTGCAGCATGAAATGGGCTTTGTCGTCGCGCGCAAGCATGCCGACAAGCTGCGGATGATCGCGCTGTTGCTTGGCGGTGCGATACCTGTGCTGATCCTGGTGCTGGCACCGGCATCGGCCGGGGCGCTGGCGGTGGCGGTGCTGGCGCATGTCGCCGGCATGTTTGTCGAACGCTGGCTGTTCTTCGCCGAGGCAAAGCACGTCGTCACGCTGTATTATGGCGAGACCGCCTGAAGACGCCCCTCTACAGCCGCCTCAAGACTGATCGGGTCCAGCGCCAGCCCGCCAAGCCGCGCGAAACGCCGCAACTCGGCGTAAAGGCGGTCGAGCCGCGCGGCATTCCATCTGACCCCGGGCTCGGGCCAGAAGCCGGCCACCCGCATCAGGCCTTCCCGGCGCACCGCCTTCAGCTCGATCCTGCCAACGAACCGGGCACCTTCCAGCAGCGGATAGACATAATAGCCCCAGCGCCGCTCGGCCGGCGGCACGAACATCTCGTTCCTGTATTCAAACCCGAACAGCCGCTGCAGCCGCCGCCGGTCGCGGATCGCCGGGTCGAACGGGTTGATGATCCGCAGGCGCGTGGAGCCGGCGGTGATGTTCGCAAGACGTGATTCGATATCCGGAACGGCAAGGCAGGCATGCCACCGTCCATCGGCACCCTCGATCCGTGCCGGCACAAGGTGGCGCCGGCCGGCCCAGTTGGCAACCTCGCCCGGCGTCACCGCATCCCAGAACCGTCTGACCTCGCCCGCACTGGCGATCCACAGCCGGTCGATGGCGCCGTCGCACAGAAAGTCCGCCTGTTCGCGCATCGAGGCGCCATTGGCCTGGCGGGTGGGAAAGACATTTTCGCCAAGATCGTAATATTTGACGAAATTCTCGCGATGCGATGTTGCCAGCTCACCGGCATACCACATCTGTTCCAGCGCCTTCTTGTGCGGTGGGCGGGCCCACATCTCGGCGGTGCGCGGCCGGCTTTCAAAGGCGTGCGTCGATAGCGGGCCTTCCGTCCTGATACGGTCGCGGATCGCACGAATGTCCTCCTGTGTCAGCCCGGAGCGGTACCAGGCGGCGTTCGCCGCGCGCTGGCCAAGGCGGTCGAACTGGCGTTGCCACATCGGATAGACATCCATCGGGATCAGCGAGGCATCATGGGTGAAATGCTCGAACAGGTGGCGGTGGCGCAGCAGGCCCCAGACCATACCCTCGCGATAGCGCTGCAGGCGGCTCCAGAGGATATGGTCATGCGCACGCACGATGTTGCGCACCGTGTCGATCTGCAGGAACCCCAGCCTGCGGATCAATCCCGGCAGGTCGGCCGGGCCGGTCGGCGGGGCGGCAAGATCATGCGCCGCCAGCCAGAGCCGCCGCGCCTGCCGGTTGGAAATGGCAAGGCTGTGCCGGTTGATAGGCTGTGCTGACATTCCGGTGATTCCGCCTGGCTGCGATGATCCGCGTTGTCCCTATCATATCGCTGGCAGGCTTTTCAGGCCCACACAAAATAGAGACCAGAAAAAAGGCCCGCACGATGGCGGGCCCTTCTTGATTATCCGTGATGCACCGGGCGTCAGATCAGCAGCGGTGCGATCACCAGGCTGACAATCGCCATGACGTTGATCAGGATGTTCATGGACGGACCCGAAGTGTCCTTCAGCGGGTCGCCGACAGTATCGCCGACAACAGCCGCCTTGTGAACGTCGGAACCCTTGCCGCCAAGATTGCCCTTTTCGACATATTTCTTGGCATTGTCCCAGGCACCGCCGGCATTCGCCATCATCAGCGCCATCATCACACAGCAGATCAGCGCGCCGCCAAGCATGCCGCCAAGCGCCTTCGGCCCGAGGCCGAAACCGATGACAACAGGGGCCAGAACGGCAAGCGAGCCCGGCAGGATCATCCGGCGCAGCGCGGCGCGGGTCGCGATGTCGACACAGCGCGCGGTGTCCGGCTTGGCCTTGCCTTCCAGAAGACCCGGGATCTCCTTGAACTGGCGGCGGACCTCGACAATCATCTCGAAGGCGGCGTCACCGACAGCCGTCATCGTCATCGAGGCAACGAGGAACGGGAAGACGCCGCCAATGAACATGCCGACAAGAACCATCGGATCATTGATCGCCAGGACAAAGTCCGGGTCACCGTTGCTGACCTTGGCGATATAGGCGCTGATCAGGGCCAGCGCGGCAAGCGCGGCGGCACTGATGGCAAAACCCTTGCCGATGGCGGCGGTGGAGTTGCCGACCTCGTCAAGCGAGTCGGTGATTTCCCGGGTCTCGGGGCCCATCTCTGCCATCTCGGCGATTCCGCCCGCATTGTCGGCGACCGGGCCATAGGCGTCGATGGCCATGGTGATGCCGACGGTGGCGAGCATACCCACGGCCGCCATGCCGACGCCGTAGAGGCCCGCGAACATGTTGGCGAAGAAGATGATGGCCGCGATCGTCAGCACCGGAATGGCAACCGACTGCATACCGACGGCAAGGCCGCTGATCATGATCGTCGCCGGGCCGGTTTCACCGTCTTTGGCGATTTTGCGGACCGGTGCGCCGCCGGTGTAATATTCGGTGACCAGGCCGACAATGATACCGCCGATAGCACCAACGAGAACCGCACCCCAGACGCCGCTGCTGGCGCCCATGCTGGTGATCACGAAATAGGCCGCCACGATGAAGATCACCGCCGAACCGATGGTGCCGAAGCGCAGCGCGACGTCCGGGCTTCTGTCGGCAAACATGCGGACCGACAGGATGCCGAGAAGCGAGCAGATAAGGCCGGTTGACGCCAGTGCGAGCGGCATGAACTGGAGAATCATGCGGTCACCACCAAGGTTTTCCACGGACGCCATCGACATCGACGCGGCAAGGGCCATCGAGGCGATCATCGAACCGCAATAGGATTCGAAAATGTCCGACCCCATGCCGGCAACGTCACCAACATTGTCGCCGACATTGTCGGCGATCACGGCCGGGTTGCGCGGGTCATCCTCGGGAATGCCGGCCTCGACCTTGCCGACCAGGTCGGCGCCGACATCGGCCGATTTGGTGAAGATGCCACCACCGACACGGCTGAACAGGGCAACCGACGAGCCGCCCATGGCAAAGCCCTCGATGGCCTCAACGCCGTGCGCCGTGCCACCCATGAAATGATACAGGATGCCAATACCGAACAGCCCCATCGAGGCGACGGTCAGGCCCATGATCGACCCGCCAAAGAAGGCGACGTTCAGGGCTTCGGCCGCACCCTTGCTGTTCGCGGCGACCGCTGTACGGACATTCGCCTTGGTGGCGGTGTACATGCCGATATAGCCGGCAATGCCCGAGCACAGCGCGCCAAGGGTGAAGGCAATGGCGGTGTCGGCGCCGAGGCTGGCATAAAGGGCGACAATACAGATAACGCAGAAGACGCCGAGGCGCTTGTACTCGCTGGCCATGAAGACCATCGCGCCAAGGTGGATCTCGTCGGAGATTTCCTTGACCCGGCCTTCGCCTGCGGGAGTCTGCAGAATTCGTGCATAGACCAGGAAGGCCGCGACCAGGCCCAGAATGCCCAGGCTGATCGGCAGAACGGCTGAGGTAAGCATGAAGACTTCCTTTTGGTTGGTGTAGAAACAGGACTACCGCGCCGCCGGATGCTCCCCCCGACAGGCCACGTAAACCGCCGAGGTTATAGACGCTTCCCCGAGGGCTGTAAAGCCAGCGTTTCAGCGGGGATTGCGAGTGTGCCGGCCACGATGAATCCAGCCATGCAATACAGATCGCGGTGGCGGTTCGGTTCTGACTGGCGCCGGCCCGACAACCTTGTCCATGCTGCGTCGATGCTGGTCTCGAACCTTGCAGGAAACCGCCGCCATGATGGCCACTGATGCCCGCTGACGCCCGGGGACCGGCGGTTTGCTTTCGGTTGACTTGATTTAATTGCCAGCCGCATACTCCAGTCAATGAATCAGAATATCCGGCTGGCGGTGAAGGTCAGTGACACCTGCCCAGCCTCTCAACATCCCGGAGGCTCCCATGAAACACCACGCGAAAACCCGCATCATTCTTTCGGCCCTCGCCGCCACTGCCACCGCCGCCATCATTGCCGGCGCGGCGCAGGCACAGGAAGTGCTGAATGTCTATAACTGGTCGGACTACATCGCCGAGGACACCATCGCCAATTTCGAGTCCGAGACCGGTATCAAGGTGACCTATGATGTGTATGATTCGAACGAGGTCCTCGAAGCCAAGATGCTGGCCGGCTCGTCAGGTTACGATGTCGTCGTGCCGACAGGTGATTTTCTGGCCCGCGGCCGCGAGGCTGGCGCCTATCAGGATCTCGATCTGGCACGGCTGGGTAATTACAGCAGTCAGGACATGCAGGTGCAGAGTTTCGCCAACAACCAGATTGGCGTCGACAATGCCGGTGCCGTCTATATGTGGGGGACAACCGGCATCGCCTATAATGCGGCGATGATCGAGGAACGTCTTGGCGTCGACGCGCCAACCGACAGCTGGTCGCTGGTCCTCGATCCGCAATATGCCTCGAAGCTGGAGGATTGCGGTGTGGTCATCCTGGACGCGCCAACCGATGTGCTGCCGAATGTCATCGCCTATATGGGCGGCGACGGCACCAGTACCGATGCCGAGGATTTCGAGGCCGCCGGCGAGGTGTTGAACGCGGTCCGTCCGCATCTTCGCTATATCCATTCCAGCCAGTCGATCAATGACATCGCCAATGGTGATATCTGCGCCGCGATCATGTGGTCGGGCGACGCGTTCCAGGCCGCCTATCGCGCCGAGGAAGCCGAAAACGGTCATGTCATCGAATATTACATTCCGAAAGAAGGCACCAATCTGTGGTTCGACCATTTCGCCATCCCGGCCGATGCGAAGAATCTCGATAACGCCTACAAATTTATCGACTACATGCTTCGGTCCGATGTCGCCGCCAACAATGTGAACTATGTCTGGTATGCCAGCGGCAGCGAGGGTGCCAAGCCGTCGATCGATCTCGAGATTCTGGAACATCCGGGGATCTACCCGACCGAAGAGGCCAAGAAGAACCTGTTTGTCGTGCCGGTCTATGACGCCAGGCTCGACCGGGCCGTGACCCGCGTCTGGTCGCGTTTCTCCTCCGGTAGCTGAGCCTGAACGACATGCGTGAGTCATGTTCCCGCCGCCGGTGCCGGTGCACTGGCGGCGGTGCTGTTTCAGGCCCGTCATCGGTATTGCGCGGGGCTTCATAGGTAATCCATGTCACCCTTTATCCGAATCAGGAATGTGACGCGGCGCTTCGGCGATGTGGTGGCTGTCGATGACCTGTCGCTTGATATCGACCGCGGCGAGCTGTTCTGCCTGCTGGGGGCATCCGGATGCGGCAAGACGACATTGCTGCGGATGCTGGCGGGTTTCGAGCGTGTCGACAGCGGCAGCATCGAGATTGACGGCATCGACATGGCGGCGGTGCCGCCGGCGGCGCGGCCGGTCAATATCATGTTCCAGAACTACGCGCTGTTCCCGCATATGTCGGTGGCGGACAACATTGCCTACGGTCTGCGCCGGGCCGGTCTGCCAAAGCCCGAGATTGTCGCCCGGCTCGAGGAATTGCTGCGGCTTGTCAGGCTGACCGGCATGGGCGCGCGCCAACCGCACCAGCTTTCGGGTGGTCAGCGTCAGCGGGTGGCGCTGGCACGGGCGCTGGCGCGCCGGCCGAAATTGCTGCTCCTCGATGAACCGCTGGCGGCGCTGGACAAGAAGCTTCGTGAGGATACGCAGTTCGAACTTGTCGATATCCAGGAACGGCTCGAGACAACTTTCATCGTCGTCACGCATGACCAGGAAGAGGCGATGACACTTGCCAGCCGGATCGGTGTGATGGATGCCGGCAAGCTTGTCCAGGTTGACACGCCGCGCACGCTCTATGACCGGCCGCGCAACCGGTTCATTGCCGATTTTCTCGGCACTGTCAGTTTCCTTGAGGGTGTCGTCACCTCCGTTAATGGCGGGTTCGTGTCCATTGACGGCGCGGTCAGCGTGACCGCGGCCGATCCCGGCGGCTTTGCCGTTGGCGACGCTGTCCGCATGGCGATCCGGCCGGAAAAGATCGCGCTTGGCCGCGCGCCGTCCGGCGGCGTCAACGAAATTCCGGTGACGGTCGAGGATCTGGCCTTTACCGGCGTGGCCACAAACTACCGGGTGATCGGGCCGGATGGCGTGCGTCTGAAACTGACGCATCCGAACCGGCGCGGCGATGTCGTGCCGCTGGAATGGGAACAGACCGGCTTTGTCAGCTTCGATCCGGCCGACGTCGTGCTGCTCAGGGACTGACGGTGATGGCGGCGGCACGACAATGGATTGCGCGTCATGGCCGGCGTCTTGTCGTTGCGTTGCCGCTGTTGTGGCTGCTGGTCTTCTTTCTGCTGCCGCTTGTCGAGGTGGCGCAGACATCCTTCACCGTGGCGCGCCGCGGGATCCCGCCCTTCGCCCCGCTCTGGGGATTTGGCGAGGACGGGTTCTTCACCAATTTCAATCTCGAGAATTATGGCCTGCTGCTGGATTACTGGCAGGATTATATCGGCCCGGCCGGCAATAGCCTGCGCCTGGCTTTTTTCTCGACGCTGATCTGCCTTCTCTTTGCCTATCCGATGGCCTGGTGGATCGCCAGATCGAATCCGCGCCGGCGGGCGATCCTGCTGGTGCTGGTGATGCTGCCCTTCTGGACCTCGAGCCTGCTGCGGATCTATGCGCTGATCGGATTGCTGAACCCGAACGGTTTCATCAACAGCATGCTGATGTTCCTCGGCGTGATCGACACGCCGATCAGGATGATGCAGACAGATTTCTCGATCTATATGGGCATGCTGCTGACCTATCTGCCGCTGATGATCCTGCCGCTCTATGCGGTGATGATCAGGCTGGAGGATGATCTTCTGGATGCCGCCGCCGATCTGGGCGCCTCGCGGGCCGGCGTGTTTCTCACCGTCGTGCTGCCGCTGACCCTGCCCGGCATCATCGCCGGCAGTCTTCTTGTCTTCATTCCGGCGGTGGGCGAGTTCGTCATTCCGGCGCTTCTTGGCGGGCCTGAACAGATCATGGTCGGCAAGGTGTTGTGGACCGAATTCTTCCGCAACCGTGACTGGCCGGTGGCCTCGGCCATCGCCATGCTGCTGTTGGCGATTCTGGCGCTGCCCATTATCTATGCCCGCTATCAGGACGGGCGCGAGACGGCGCTTGACCGGGTCGAGGGGCAGGCCAATGGCCCGGGAAACACATCATGAGGCGCGGCATCTCATGGCCGGCGCTGTGGCTTGCCATCATCGGCTTCGGCATCCTGTATGTGCCGGTTGTGGTGATGGTGGTCTACAGCTTCAACGCAAGCCGCCTGGTTTCGGTATGGGCCGGGTTCTCGACCAGATGGTATGGCGAGTTGATGCAGAACGACCAGGTGTTGTCGGCGCTTGCCAAGTCGTTATGGGTGGCGGTGAACGCCGCCACGCTGTCGACCGTTTTCGGGGTGCTGATCGCGCTGGCCTTCGTGCGCTATGGCAATTTCCGGTTTCGCCTGCTGCTCAGCGCACTGGCCAGCACGCCGCTGGTCATGCCCGAGGTGGTGACCGGCCTGTCGCTGCTGTTGCTGTTTATCGCGATGGAGGGGTTTTTGGGCTGGCCTGCCGGGCGCGGCATCGACACCATCATCATCGCCCACACGACCTTCGGCATGTGTTTCGCCGCCGTCGTCGTGCAGTCGCGGCTTCGCGATTTCGACATGTCGATCGAGGAGGCGGCGTCCGACCTCGGCGCGACACAGCCCTATATCTTCTTCTCGATCACCCTGCCGATCATCGCGCCGGCGGTCGTTGCTGCCTGGCTTCTTGCCTTTACGCTCAGCTTTGATGATCTTGTCATCGCAAGCTTTGTCAGCGGACCGGGGAGCTCGACCCTGCCGATCGTCGTGTTTTCCAAGGTCCGGCTTGGCGTGACGCCGGAAATCAACGCGCTGGCAACAATCATGATCGCCCTGGTGGCGGCAAGCGTGATCGCCGCCAGCGTCATTATCTATCGCAATGCCACCGGCCGGGCGGTGGCAGAGGAGAAAGGCGGCCAGCCATGAATGGACAGGACGACAATGCAGATCACCGGCGCGGCGACCAGGCGTTCCGTGACGCCGATGGTCGTGGCAGCTGGACCGAAATGACCTATGGCGGGGCGCTCAGCTTTGCCCGCCGCCGCTACAGCCGCGATCTTGACGGCGTCGATATCGTGATCAGCGGCATTCCCTATGACAATGCGGTGACTTACCGGTCGGGATGCCGGCTTGGCCCACGCGCCATCAGGGCTGGGTCGGTGCAGCTTGCCGAACTGAAGCATTTCCCGTTCGGCTTTGACCCGTTCGAAACGCTGTCCACCATCGATTATGGCGACTGTTTCATCGACCCGCATCACCCGACAGGGGTGTTCGACAGCATCGAGTCGCATGCCGCCGGAATATTGGAGTCAGGCGCGCTGCTGCTCAGCCTTGGCGGCGACCATTCGGTTGCCTATCCGCTGCTGAAGGCGCATGCGGCGAAATACGGACCGCTGGCGCTGGTCCAGTTTGACGCGCATTGCGACACCTGGCCGGATGACGGCACGCGGTTTGATCATGGCACGATGTTCGCGCGCGCGGCGGCCGAGGGGCTGATCGATGTCGGCAAGTCAACACAGGTCGGGCTTCGCACCTATAATGACAGCGATCACGGCTTCGAGATCCTGACCAGCCCGTGGGTCCACCGCAACGGCATCGACGCGGCGATGGAGATTGTGCGGACTCGCGCCGGCGGTGCGCCGGTCTATCTGTCATTCGATATTGACGGGCTGGATCCGGCCTTTGCGCCCGGAACCGGGACGCCGGTTGCCGGCGGGCTGGCAAGCTGGCAGGGGCTGGAATTCATCCGCGGGCTGGAGCCGCTGAACCTGATCGGGATGGATCTTGTCGAGGTCGCGCCGGCCTATGACCATGCCGAGATCACCGCAATCGCCGCCGCCAGCATGGCGTTTGACTGGTGCGCCGTGATTGCGAAAAAACGTGGTGCCGTGCCACGGCCGGTCGGGCGGGTCTAGACAGTCGTCCGGTCAGAGTTTCAAGCGGTCACGCAATTTGAACCATGCCATGCCAAGCGCCAGCGCCGGGGTGCGCAGCGGCCCGCCCGGAAACGGCATATGTGTCAGCTTGCTCATCACATCGAACTGGCTGGCATCGCCGATGACGGCCTTTGCCAGCATGGCGCCGGACTGTCCGGACAGGGCGACACCATGGCCGGAAAATCCCTGCACGAAATAGATATCGTCATCGGTTCGGCCGAAATGCGGGATGCGGTTCACCGTGATGCCGATCCGGCCTGACCAGACCTGCTCGGTCTCGGCGTTCGCCAGCAGCGGAAACACATCCGTCATGCGCCGCCGCAGATCGGGCTCGATATCGCCAAAATCGACATTCGTATAGCTTGCGCGGCCGCCGAAGATCATCCTGTTGCGGCCGTCGATCCGGTAATAGTTCAGCGCCGCGTTCTCATCCGCCACGGCAGCGCCGGTCGGCAGCAGCTGTTTGACCATATTGTCCGACAACGGCCTCGTCGCGAGGATGGACGAGGTAACGGGGGCAAGCCGCCGCCGCATTTCCGGCAATCCGACATTGGCCAGATAGGCATTGCCGCACAGCATCACGACCGGCGCATTGACCGAGGCACCACCCGCGATCAGCAATGTCTTGCGTGGCCCGCGAAGGATTTTTTTCACCGGCGCCTGTTCATAGATGCGGGCCCCGAGGAGGGTGGCGGCGCGGGCCAGCCCATGCAGATATTTCAGCGGCTGGATATGGCCGCATCCGGTGTCGTGAATCGCCCCGACATAGGCGTCGCTGCCGATATGTTCGGACAGGGCGGCGCTGTCGCCAAGGCGGGTGAAATGGTCATAGCCGCGCGCCTCCCATGCGGCCTGCCAGGCATCAAGACCCTTCATCTGCCGCCGGTGCAATGCGGCATGGAGATATCCGAAGCGCAGATCGCAATTGATGGAATACCGGGCGATCCGCTGTTTCACCAGCTCAACCGCCTCCATGCCGGCTTGCCAGGCGATATCCGCCTCGGCCGGGTCCAGCTGCCGGCTGATCCTGTCGAAATCATTCGGCCAGCCCTGGCAAAGATGGCCACCATTGCGGCCCGACCCGCCGGCACCGACCGCGCCGGCCTCGAGAACGACAGATTTGATTCCGGCCTCGGCGAGGGTCAACGCCGCGGAAATGCCGGTCAGACCGCCACCGATGATGGCGACATCGGCGTCGATCTGGCCATCGGGATGCGGATAGGTCGGACGCTCGCCATATTCGGTCTCGTAGATGCTGCCGCTCGTCATTCGGTCCTGGCCCTTTGATGATCCGGAAAGAGATCGATTTCGGCTGTTTGCGAAACCCGTTGCCTCAAGGTAGGCTGACGCCGCACACTTGATCAAGCCGAAGCGCATGAATCAGGTTCGACATAGCTGCAAATGGTGCTGACATGACACTCGACGACCTTTCGACCGGCGAATGGCAGGCGCTGGATTCGGCGCATCATATGGCACCCTTCACCGATTACGCCGAACAGCGCAAGCATGGTGCCAGGATCATCACCCATGCCAAAGGTCATTACATCCATGACAGCGAGGGTAACAGCATCCTCGACGGCATGGCCGGCCTGTGGTGCGTGAATGTCGGTTATGGCCGGCAGGAACTTGTCGAGGCCGCCGCCCGCCAGATGGCCGAATTGCCCTATTACAACAATTTCTTCAAGACCAGTAACCGGCCGATTGCCGCGCTGTCGGCGCGACTTGCCGCGATCACGCCGGATGGTCTGAACAATGTCTTCTATGCCAATTCCGGGTCGGAGGCGAACGACACCATCATCCGTATGGTGCGGCATTTCTGGGCGCTCGAGGGCAGGCCTGAAAAGCGTGTGATCATCGGCCGCGACTATGGTTATCACGGCAGCACCGTGATGGCGGCCAGCATGGGCGGCATGTCGGCCATGCATGAACAGGCGGCGCATGAACCCGATTTCGAACATATCCGCCCGCCCTATGGATTTGTCTATCAGGGCAATCAGGACGAGGCCGCGTTCGCCGCCAATGCCGCCTCCTGGCTTGCCGAGCGTATTGACGAGGTCGGTGCCGACCGTGTCGCCGCCTTCATCGCCGAGCCGGTGCAGGGCGCCGGCGGGGTGATCATCCCGCCGCAAGGCTATTTCGACCATATCCAGACGATCTGCCGCCAGCATGACATCCTGTTCATCGCCGACGAGGTGATCACCGGCTTCGGGCGCACCGGTGAATGGTTCGCCAGCCAGATGATGGGCCTGCGGCCCGACATGATGACACTGGCCAAGGGGCTGACCTCGGGCTATGTGCCGATGTCGGCGGTGATGGTCGGAGACCGGGTGGCGAACAGGCTGATCGCCGATGGCGGCGAGTTCTATCACGGCTTCACCTATTCCGGGCATCCGGTCGCCGCCGCGGTGGCGCTGGCCAATCTCGATCTGATCGAACGCGAGGGCCTGATCGAGCGGGTGCGTACCGATACCGGCCCCTATCTTGCCGCCGCGCTGGCGCCACTGGCCGATCACCGTATCGTCGGCGAGGTGCGGACATTCGGCATGCTGGCGGCGATCGAGCTGGTGAAATCCAGGGACGGACCGGAAATGTTTGCCGATACGGGGGCTGTCGGCGTGATCTGCCGTGACCATGCCATCGCTGGTGGCCTGATGATGCGCGCCGTGCGTGATGCCATGATCCTGTCGCCACCGCTGACCTTCGGGCGGGATGATATCGACGCCACCGTCAAATTGGCGGCGGCGGCGCTCGACAAGACGGCGGACGAGCTTGGGCTCTGAGGCGATTTTGCCCGTAACAGGAGATATCGCATGACTTTCGACATGCATAGCTGGCTGACTGAACAGTCGATCACCGAGGTGGAATGTCTTGTCAGCGATATTGCCGGCATCCCGCGCGGTAAGATCCTGCCGGTTCATAAATTCGTCTCGGCCGCCGAATCAGGTGGCTTGCGGTTGCCTGAATATGTGTTTGGCCAGTCGGTCACCGGCGCCTATCTGGACAGTGAGGTGCTGAATGAGATCGGCGCCGATGTGATCCTGCGCCCGGATGCCAATTCCTGCC
>Ga0181592_10001295_pt1 | contig 20135 bp, 19 predicted proteins | sample 071ome_20_FD_133755 | JGI IMG/M metagenome (GOLD analysis project Ga0181592, IMG submission 133755) | Coastal salt marsh microbial communities from the Groves Creek Marsh, Skidaway Island, Georgia - 071412BT metaG (megahit assembly) | ecosystem: Environmental > Aquatic > Marine > Intertidal...
AGCCTCAAAGCCATTGAAGACGCCATCACCGAAGATGGACATTTTCTGGGGCATGATACCACCCTCGCCGCGATGGAACGCGATTACATCTATCCGAAATTATCTGATCGGAATCCGCCTATTACATGGTCAGAGCAAGGAAGACCTGATATCTGGCAACGGGCCAATCAACAGGCAAAAACGATTTTGGAAAATTATCATCCCACATACATTTTGCCTGAGATCGACCAAAAGATTAGGGATTTATTTCCCATCCATCTTAACCTGAAATAATCAACCTATGGTTTCTGCAATCATGCTGATCATTTCAAACATGATAGCCGTCGCAGACATTGCCGTAATCTGATTAGGATGATCTTTGGTAGGCATGATACAGACAACATCACCGCCAATGATATTCATGCCCCGAACGGATCGGATTAGCGCAACCGCCTCATCCATAGAAAACCCTGTTACGCCCGGTTCAATATTTGATACAGCTGGCGCAACCGTGGGATCCAGGCAATCCAGATCAAAGGTGATATAAACTGGCCGTCCATCAAGTGTTTCTTTAATTTGGGCAATAACCTCTGCCGCCCCTCGGCTTCGGTATTCTGCCATGGTAACAACATTATACCCATAATCATAAGACGGCTGAAGCCAATCGAGTGTTCGTGGATGGCCGCGCAATCCAATTTGCATGGAATGTGTCGGGTCAACTAGCCCTTGATCCACAAGATAGGCCCCCCAATGAGCAGCAGATTTTTTTGCCCCTAGAAAATGATCAACCGTTGTGAACACATCAGTATGCGCATCAAGATGCAGAAAACAGATCTTTTCACCTTTGGTCAAATTGCCCTTGCCTAGGGCCTGAATAATACCACCAGTGATGGAATGATCACCGCCAATAGAAACAGGTTTAGCCCCAGCAGCATCAATATTCTGATAGAAGGCGGTAATTTGCTCAATGCAGTCCTCATTATCATTAGCACGCGGAAACGGCACATCACCGACATCAACAACACGCGCTTTTTCCCATGGATCAATGCGAAACTCACCATGAACACGGCGTTGCAGGGCTGACACATTTCTGATAGCCCGTGGACCAAGATGCTGGTCGCGTTCCGTGGTTCCGTTCCCTGTGGAATGTGGCACACCAACCAAAGCGATATCCGCGTTTTCTACCTCAACATGAGGGCAGCGAAACATGGTCGGGATGCCCCACCAATATAAGTTATTCATCATGCTTTCATCGTGTTTTTTTGCCATGGCTTACCCCCTCTTAAGCAATGTTTTCTTGCGTTCCCGAAAGGCGTCATGTGATGCATCAGTACCATCATGAAACGACCCAAACCATTTATCCCATGGCATTTCCAAATTGCCATAATTGCAATCAAAATAACGATGATGCATTTGGTGGTGAAATGTCCCCAAGGCAAGATATTTTTTGTCTTTGATCAGCATAGCCTCATATCCGGTATGTGATGTCGCTGCCGTCAGCGACTGATGCTGCATATGAAACAAAATATGAAACGGGCTAGATGGGATAATGAAATGAACAAGAATGGAAGAAAAGAAAAGGATGTGTTCAACCGGATGCATGGATAGACCCGACCATGGCCCAACATTGGTATTTTTATGATGCAGGGCATGGGCGAGACGATAAAGCGGCGGCCAATGCAACCACCGGTGCACCCAATAAAAATGAAAGGAAATCCAGATCGGTGTTAGCAGTATCATCACCACAAACCAAATGGGATGATCAGCCCATAACAGCACAGGCGCATAACCGTTTGCCATCGCCCAAAACATTAGCACTTCATAAAGTGTCCAGATCGTTACCCCACTGGCAAGTGACCAGAACATATTGTCATGCACCTGATTTTTAAACAGGAAGTTCTTTTGTAAGGCTTTTAGCTCACGATTGTCATAGCGTAGTGTCTGATCCTGTTTTTGCAAAGAATAAAAAAATAGATGCAAACATCCAGCAACCAATATCATCAACACCATGTTGCGAAGGTAAAGCCACACTACCCAATCAAAGGATAGCGTTGCCATCACCTCTAATGAGGGCTGAAACATATACCATGAGATTAACGCCACCAGAATCAGAACAGAGCGTTCGGTGACAATCAGCCACTGTGATAACATCCAGCGGCATATGCCGACAGGATCAAGCGGCCATAAAAATATAGGTGAGACCTTAATAGGCACTTCCGGAGCATGATTCCATCTGCTCGCAAAACTGTTGCCATTAGGTTTCGGGTCTTCACCTGCCATTTCACCTAAACCATTTCTTTATGGGGCTATTTTTTACGATAAGCCCCTTGCGCAATCCTGTCGATCACCATAGCACAAACCAGTATCGCCAAACCACCCAGCAAACCTTGTCCTTTTGCGGCGTATTGAAGGGATTCTAAAATTAAAGCCCCCAACCCATCTGCACCAATCAATGACGCGATCACAACCATTGACAGGCTCATCAAAATGGTCTGATTGATGCCTGTCATGATGGATGGCATGGCAAGGGGTATCTCAACATTCGTCATCAACTGTCTGCGCGAACATCCAAAAGCAACGGCAGCTTCTTTTGTGGCTTCTGGAACACCGCGAATGCCCAGCGCAGTTAAGCGGATCACTGGCGGCATTGCAAAAATCAATGTTGCCAGAACCCCTGGCGGTTTGCCTGTTCCAAAGAACGCAATAATCGGGATCAAATATACAAATGCCGGCATGGTTTGCATAAAATCAAGGACAGGTTCAGCCGTGCGATAAGCACGCTCGCTTTTCCCAAACCAAATACCCAAAGGTATTCCAAAGAGCACACAAAGAAATGCGCCTGTTCCGATCAAAGCAACCGTTATCATCGATATTTCCCACAGCCCCATCATGGATAAATACGCAAGTGAAGCGGCAGTAAATATAGCAACGCGAATGCCGGCAAGCCGTAACGCGGCAACAACAATGACTATCATCACAACAGGCCATGGCGTTCCAATGAGCAAGACTTCTATCCAATCCAACACCATGCGGATAGCATAAGTAATCCCATCAAACACATTACCAAAACGCGACGCTAACCAGTCAAACCCCTGATCACCCCACGCTGCTAAGATTGAAAAATATTCGCGATTAACAGGAAACTCACTAATCGTTATTGTCTTTCCTACAACCCCGCCTGTCAGGGATGACAGCAAATCATCCGCCTTGGTGACCGTGTAACGAAGCAGGGTCAGGGGAAGAATACAAATAATTAAAAGAACACCCCATAGGGCATTGGCCTTGCTTAAACCTTCTTGGATTTTTGGGTTAGACCGCCAACGTAGATATTGCTTTTCATAAGCATAGTTGGCGTAGAAACCTTCGAGCAATTTGATCACAGCAAAAAATACTAGCCCAAAAACAAGGACACTCAACGCCTGTTGTGCGGCGGCGTTGGCTTCGATCAATGTGGATTCAGCGGCTTTTTTGAGATTGTTAGCAATATTAAGTTTATCAGCAGCAGCGGCGGTATCACCTGCAGCGATCAAATCTGCCGCTTGCAGTTCTCGCTTAGCAATATTTGCCAAAAGCCGTTCATAGCGTTCAATCTTATCTGCCCCTAACTCGCCCCATAAGCCGCGTCCAATCTGAACAAAGGCAAACATTTCTAGAACTAGAAAAATCCAGAAAAAGCCCCATAACCCACGAATAGCACCCCATAACGGGCCAAAGATAGCGGCCATGCTATTCCACGTCAGCGCCAGTTTTTCTGATTTCTGAATTTTTTCAAACTCACGCCGATAATAGCTAATATTGGAAACGGCAAACCTATCAATTGAGGCTGCTAATTCGTTTTTTTCAATATCGTTCTTCATGCTTTTCCTCCCTGAATCCCTTTCAGCAAGGTTGGCTTATCAACGACCCCGATGTCTTTACCCTTGTCATCTTGAATGATGACAGGCTTATCAGAGCTAACAGAGATGTCGATCAATTCATCAAGACTAGCACCATGGTTAGCGCGCGGAGCTTTATCTAATTTTTGCCCGCGTGGTGGCTTAAACTTATCAAGAGGCACCATAATTGAATGTGCATAAACCAATTTAAGTTTTGAGATTCCATCTACAAAATCACGCACATAATCATCAACCGGTTTGGTCACAATTTCCTCAGGCGTCCCAATTTGTACGATGCGCCCATCTTTCATAATGGCGATGCGATCACCAATGCGAATGGCCTCATCCAAATCATGGGTAATAAAGACTGTGGTCTTTTGCAACTGCTGTGAGAGCTGCATAAACTGATCTTGTAGTTGTCTTCGGATTAATGGATCAAGGGCGGAAAAGGGTTCATCCATCAGCAAGACTTCGGGATCAGACGCCAGCGCACGGGCTAGCCCTACACGTTGCTGCATGCCGCCTGACAATTCATTAGGAAGGCGATCTTCGTATCCTTCTAGATCCACCATTTGCAAACATTTTTGTGAGGTCTCCCAACGGGTTGCTTTCGATGCGCCACGGATTTGAAGCGGAAAGGCCACGTTATCCCTGACGGTACGATGCGGAAGCAAGGCCATATGCTGAAAAACCATGCCAATTTCTTTGGCACGAATCGCGCGTAATTCTGCGTCATTTAAGCTTAGGATATCACGGCCAAGAACGTTTATTTGCCCTGCTGTTGGCTCAATCAGGCGGTTCAAATGTCGCACTAATGTTGACTTACCAGAACCCGATAGCCCCATAATACAGAACACTTCACCTCGTTTTACCGAAAATGAACAATCTGCGATCCCGACCACACAGTTAAACTCTTTCAGCACATCATTTTTTGAAATGCCACGGTCTTTGATCGCCTGCATGGCAAGCTGGGAATCTTCACCGAAAATTTTCCAGACATGCTCCAGAATAATGACATCGTTTTCGTTTGATTTTTTCATAATTAGCCGATGTTTGTTATTATATTCATGCCGCTTAAAATGAGCAGCGCCACAGGTTAAATTGGCGCTGCCCTAATGTTTTAGTGACAGAGTTTAATTCAACCAGCTGTCAACTGTGTCGCCATTATTAGCAACCCATTCTTTGGCAAATTCCGCTGGATCACGCTTCTCAACAACAACCGCATAGGTCATCTGGGAAATCGTGTCCGTATCAAACTTTGCACTACCAAGCAATCTTGCCGCTTGAGGGTGGCTAGCTTCGAGTTCTGTTGCATAATGAATATGCAAATAAGCTGTGTCCCAAGCCACTGGTGCTTCTGATACTTCAAGCCAATCAGCACCTTCCGTAGGCTGCTTTACATTCCACTTAGACGGATCATGTGCTGGCTCTTTCAGAATGACCAACTCATGCAGTGCAAACATATGGTGTGGGGTATAGCAGAAGAACACAATGTTATCATTTCCAGTCACAGCCGCATCTACTTCGGCAAGCGCCAGAGATTCGTCCATTTCCTTTAACTTCATGGTTTCGCTATAGCCATAGGACTTCGCCCGGATCTTTTCCACATTAGTTGAAGCCCAGCCAGCGGCGCCAATCCAAATCTCGCCTCTGCCATCACCATCACTGTCAAAGTTCTTTGCCATATCCGGATCAGATAGCTCAGACAAGTTCACAATGCCTGTTCTCTCAGCAGTGCCTTTGGTAACGCACATTGCCTGATCACCAGCAACGCCGTTAGGGTTCATCTTAACGGTTTTCTTATCTTTAACGAAAGTGTTGTGCAGGTTCGTTTGATTAGGCAACCATACTTCAGGATGAACATGCATTGATCCTGCATCCATTCCTTCAAAAACAACAGGATTGGTGCCGTTCTGCAATTCCACCTCAAGGCCAAGATTGTCTTCTAAGGCTACTTTAAGCACATGGCCTGTAACCAAAACTGATGGCCAGTTTGGAACACCAATGACCACATCCGCGGCCAAAACTGGTCCCGTTTGCACCGCTACAAGGCCAAGACCTAGCGTTGCTGCTGAAATTAACTTTTTCATATTACCCTCCATAAATACTTTTTATCATTGTTAGTTTTGCACGAATCATCACTATCGTTATCATTACCCTTACACAGTAAAAGTTCAGATTAAAGAAAAAAATTAAATTTTTTTAGTCATCTTTATAACCGCTTAGCCATGGTTGGCCTATCAATTGGGTTTTCTGGGTTGATCACTAAATCGGCGGGATATGGCATAGGATATAGCCTCGTTAAAACTTTGGAATGAGGCAAACCACCCTTAAACCTATGATCAAATCACTTAAGGCTTTTCATCAAAGCCTCTATTTTTCGGATACGCTGATTTACAGCTTTTTGCTCTTCGCTCAACTGGCTGACTTCTTCCATGAGAAGACTGATAATTTTGTCTTGCCGCCCTCTGGTCGATGACACACCTTTACCGGCGTTACCTTCCTCGGCGATAAAATAAGTAGGGCTGACCCCTAGAATGCCCGACATGGCCACCAATTTATTGACCCTAGGTTCACTTCTGTCGTTTTCCCAAGCCTTTACTGTAGAGGCTTTGACCCCTGACAAATTAGCCAACATTTGAAGACTCATTCCAGCCTGTGTTCTTGACTGTTGAATTCGCCCACCCAAAGTCATTTCTTCATTACCTGAAGATAAAACATTGTTTGGTAATTTCCGAATTGGCATAATAAAATTTCCTTCTATATATTGTTCAAAATTCGACTTTAGGTCGTTTGTAGGATATTTCTGCATAAAGGTCAATTATCCGAATTCGTAAACCGAAGAAAGCTGATAATTATTCTTTGTCTTGCCGATACTGCTAGGCGAGGCACTCTGCCAAAGCTTCTGCCAGATCGCGCAACAATTGAGGATAAAGATCACGGCCTAGCTCTAGGCGATAACCAACGGCATCAACCACGCCTATGTTCACCTCTATTTCACCCGTGACCGCAGTAATAATCCCTGACTGCTATTGAGGTTCGGATAGCACACAGCTTATGGATTCGTTCGCTATGCGTTCCCGAATTGCCGCTAGACGTGCAGGCCCAGGTTGAGAAGCATCAGATAGCGCAATGGCGCCCATTGCCGGAAAATTAAAATGATCCTCAAAATATTGAAACCCATCATGAAAAGTGATGAAGTTTTTGCCGCGATGCGGAGCGAGAATGGTGTTGATATTCGTCTGAAGATTTATCAACTCTTTCTGACCTGCGACGGCATTCGCACGGTAAGTGGCAGCGTTTGTCGGATCAGCTTCCGCCAGAACCTCTGCAATCATATTCATCCAAACAATACCATTTTCAGGGGAAAGCCATAGGTGAGGATCCATAGGATGCTGATCATGGTCCGCATGGTCGTCATGGTCCGCATGGTCATTATGGTCGTCATGGTCATCATCATGATCATGACGTTCAAATAGGGCGCTCTCACGATAGGGTAATAATATTGTGCCTTCTGCATTGATAAAGGAAACCTGAACAGCATCCTGAGCTAGGGTCGATAAAGCCTTATCTAGCCAAGGGGTTAGCTCTGGCCCTATCCAGAATATGACATCAGCCTTTTGTAATGCCGCCGCCTCTGATGGGCGCAAACTGTATTCATGCGGACTTGCCCCAGCCGCAATGATGAGCGCTGGCGTATCAACCCCATCCATTACCCGGGCGACAAGCGAATGCACAGGGGCAATATCCACAGCCACACGAGGCGTATCTGCAACGGAAACACTGGCAGACAGAACCATAACAATAAAAGACGCGATGAGACGTGTTTGACCGATGATGGATTTTATATGGCTCATTGTTTTGGGGCCACGATATAGCAAAGAGGCAACACTAGACATAATGATTGTATATGTGATAACATAACATTAATCAAGGTCTAATGAACCTTGATTAAAGACCAGCTATAAATAAAGAGTCATTATTCCATATGATAAGTCACCGTCCCAAAGCCAAGCGCGACGACAACCCAATAGGGTTTGAACATCACGATCACGCCCTTTGCATTGGCACGGCAATTTCCGCGGCAGATGCTTTATGCGAGAAAAAAGCCCTGCGGCTTACCCCTGTTCGGCGCAAAACCCTTGAAATTTTGTTGCAAGAACACCGAGCAATTGGGGCGTATGAGATGCTTGACCATCTGCGTGAGGCTGGCTTTGGTTCACAACCTCCTGTGGCCTATCGGGCGCTTGAGTTTCTTGTGGCTAACGGACTAGCTCATAAAATTGAACGGCTCAACGCTTTCATAGCCTGCACCCATCCTGGTGCTAACCATTCGCCAGCGTTTATGATTTGTCGGCTTTGCCAGTCCGTCGCCGAAGCCCAATCTACCCATATTGGCGGATCATTTATTGATGCCGCCGATGCGGTTGGTTTTCATATTGAACAAACTGCCATTGAGGCTGAGGGGGTCTGTCCTGCCTGCACCCATGAGGCTAAGAAATGAGTCTAATTTCTGCTAACAATATCAGTGTTGGTTATGGCGCAAACACCGTCCTTAATCATGTGTCTTTAGCCATCGATGCCGGTGAGATTATTACTATTGTTGGCCCAAACGGGTCTGGCAAGACTACATTGCTGCGTGCTTTGATTGGCGCCATACCGCCAAGTAAAGGAATGATCACACGCAAACGCGGGCTTCGGGTTGGCTATATTCCCCAAAAACTGCATATTGACCCCACCTTACCCATCACGGTTGAGCGGTTTTTGCGCCTGACTGGCGGCATTAAATCCCGTGCTGCCATGCCTGATTTAACCGAACAGTTGATCGCAAAACAAATGAATGTCCAGCTGTCTGAATTATCAGGTGGCCAGTTGCAACGGGTTTTGCTTGCTCGCGCTCTCCTTAATGATCCTGAAATCCTGTTGCTTGATGAGGCGACACAAGGCCTTGATCAACCAGGTTCAGCGGCATTTTATCAGCAAATTGAAGAAGTCAGAAATCAGACTGGCTGTGCTGTTTTGATGATCAGTCATGAATTGCATGTTGTGATGAGCGCCTCGGATCGGGTGATTTGCCTGAATGGTCATATCTGCTGTGAGGGTACACCAGAAAATGTTTCTGCTGCGCCAGAATATCGCGCCCTTTTTGGCAGCGGAACAGCAGGAGCGCTTGCACTTTACCGGCATGAACATGATCATCATCATGATCATGACCATCCGTCTTCTGATAACAACACCAAGGCGGCAGGGTAATGTTAGATGATTTCATGATACGCGCCACGCTCGCAGGGATCGGTGTAGCCTTAGCCGCTGCTCCTTTGGGAAGTTTTGTGGTTTGGCGCCGCATGGCTTATTTTGGTGATGCTACCGCCCACGCAGCAATCCTTGGGGTGGCCTTGTCGCTAGCCCTGCAAGTGTCTCTCTTTGTTGGGGTTATGGCAGTAGCATTAGTGATGGCTTTAGCTGTTACTCTACTGGCTGGACGCGGTTACGCGATGGATACTTTGCTGGGCGTGTTAGCGCATTCTGCGTTAGCTTTTGGGTTGATCGCAGTGTCCTTTTTGTCAGGCATACGCATTGATCTGATGAGTTATCTGTTTGGGGATATTCTCGCAGTTTCAAAAGCTGATCTCATGGTGATATGGTGCGGCGCATTTCTGGTCATTGGCTTAATCAGTTGGCGTTGGACAGGCTTGCTGAACTCAACGCTTAGTGAAGAATTAGCCTTTGCTACTGGCTTTGATCCCAGACGCGAACGGCTTGTTTTAACTCTCACACTTGCCATTACTGTCGCCATTGCGATTAAGGTTGTTGGTGTTCTGCTGATTGCCGCGATGCTAATTATTCCTGCCGCCGCTGCCAGACCCTTATCACGCACACCAGAACAAATGGTTATGATAGCGGCAGCCATCGGCGGTATATCTGCGGTTCTTGGGCTGAAAGTCGCTTACAGTCTGGACAGTCCTGCTGGGCCATCGATCGTTTGTGTTGCGGCTATCCTTTTTTCGCTATCTAGCCTTGTTAAGACCATACGGCGGATTTGACAATCCGGCCTTTTAGCCCGTAAGTTGCAGCCTCGTACAATCCCCCACGATAAAGGCATTTCATGTTATTACTATTTTCAGGCTGGCTTCCCCGGTTTCTCATCGGTATGTCATACCAAGAGAACTCAAGGCCAAACCTTACTCCGCGCCAAATTAGCGTTGATATTCTCGCTGGACTTACGGTTTCATTGGCACTGGTTCCAGAGGCAGTGGCCTTTGCTTTTGTGGCAGGGGTTGAACCACTGGTTGGTCTTTATGCTGCTTTTATTGTTGGTATCATTACTGCGGTTATTGGCGGCAGACCGGGCATGATCTCTGGGGCAACAGGCGCGCTGGCTGTGGTTATGGTTTCACTGGTCGCCACGCATGGGGCAGAATATCTCTTTGCTACAGTTATCCTAATGGGCATACTTGAGCTACTGGCGGGCGTGATGCGTTGGGGCAAGTTTATCCGTCTGATCCCTTATCCCGTCATGTTAGGTTTTGTAAATGGATTGGCAATTGTTATTGGCCTTTCCCAGATAGAACAATTTCAGACATCTGGTCATGGCGCTCATCCTGATCAGGCTGAATGGATCTCTGGAACATTACTTTATTATACGCTTGCGCTGATTGCTTTGACTATGGCTTTGATCTGGCTGACGCCGCGCTTTACCAAAATCATTCCCGCCCCACTAGTAGCGATTGGTGTAGTTTCGGTTATTGTTATCGGGTTTGAAATTGATGTGCCTCGCATTGGTGATCTTGCAAGTCTTGCTGGTGGTTTTCCAGAGTTTTCGATCCCTGTGGTGCCCTTTACGCTAGAAACACTAGTCATTATCTTTCCCTATGCTCTTATTCTGGCGGCTATTGGTTTGATTGAAAGCCTGCTGACCCTTAATCTGGTCGGTGATATTACTGATCAACGTGGGGGGGCATCACAAGAATGTCTCGCCCAAGGCACTGCCAATGTTGTTACGGGTTTTTTTGGCGGAATGGGCGGATGCGCCATGATTGGTCAGTCTATGATCAATGTCAAATCAGGGGGACGAACACGCATCGCTGGCATCACCGCGTCGTTATTTTTGCTTAGCTTTATTCTCTTTGCATCGACCCTAATTGAACAAATTCCCATCGCTGCTCTTATTGGCGTGATGTTCATGGTTGTGATAGGAACATTTGCATGGAACTCTATCAGAACTATGCTGAAGATTCCTCGCTCTGATGCACTAGTGGTGATTGTGGTCACAGCGATCACAGTGGTTGAAGATTTAGCCATCGCTGTCGTTGTTGGTGTGATTATGTCTGCCCTGGTCTATGCGTGGAATGCTGCCACTAGGATTAACGCCGCAAAACGCCCATCGGTAAAAGAAAAAGGGGCTTTAGTCTATGAAATCCAAGGGCCGTTGTTTTTTGGATCATCAGCTGGATTTCGGGAATTGTTCACCGTCGCTGACGATCCTGACCATGTGATCATTGATTTCGCCAAGTCGCGTGTTGTTGATCAGTCAGCGTTGCAAGCCATTGAGGATGTCGCAGGAAAATATTATGCCGCCAATAAGCATATCAAATTGCGCCATCTTAGCCGTGATTGTCACCGCCTGCTAAGCCGATCAGGTCAGCTGATGATTGATAGCGATGATGATCCTGATTATATGATTGCCGCTGATTATGGTGTGAAACTTGGTGTTTTTGGCACTGATCATTAACTGCTTCTGAAATGGTGTAAATTGAACTTGCGCGATCAGATATTTTGCTGAAATATCTCTCAAGTCATATCTGTAAAAGTAGGAGAATAACCCATGTCTGTCAAAGCCTTTGCCTCTGATTATCAGCGTGACGGTTATGTTTCTGGTGTTCCCATTTTAGATGCGGAAGAAGTCGCGTTTCACCGCAACGCTCTTGAAACGGCGGAACATCAAATTGGTCGTTCTCTGCATTACCGCTTTAAGGCGCATACGATGTTGACGTCCCCCTATGCTTTAGCGACGCGCCCTGATGTGTTAGACTTGGTTGAGGCGATGATCGGCCCGGATATTCTTCTCTATAATGTCACTTACATTATCAAAGAGCCGCATTCCCCTAGCCATGTCAGCTGGCATCAAGACCTGACTTATTGGGGGTTAAGCCACGATGATCAAGTGTCCATGTGGCTGGCGCTATCCGTTGCTGATGAGATCAGTGGCTGTATGCGTATGATTCCCGGAAGCCATACCCAAGGACGTCTAGAGCATGAGGTTGGTGATGATGAAAATAATGTGTTGCTTCAAAGCCAGACGGTTCATGGCATAGACGAAAGCCAGGCTAAACTATGCCCCCTTAATCCTGGTGAAGCTTCATTTCATCATGGCTGGACTTTGCACGCGTCCATGCCTAACCACAGTGATGATCGGCGTATCGGCGTAAATATACAATATCTTGCCACCCATGTTCGCCAGACCAAGCATGATTTGGATACTGCTATTCTGGTGCGCGGCAAGGATGATTATCACCATTTTGAATATGATATTCCTGCCAGCACTGATCTTTCACCAGATGGTATTAAAAATCAAAAAGCACTAGAAGAACGCTACAAAATGATTGCTGGTCAGCAGTAGGTTTTATTGTTGATAACCCGATGCCAACACGCGGCGCATCATGGGCAAGTAATGTTCAAGTGGGGGAACTTCTAATCCGGCAATCTTACCCTGATCATCACAGCGTCTAACCAAGAGAATCTCCTCTAGGTGAGGATGACTGGCAAAAGCGTCACATTCTTCTGTGGTCATCGGCCCACCTTGCAAGGTCAGCGAATGTTTTGACGCCTCAGACAATCCGGCATGATAAACCTCATCCACAGCACAAAGATAGCGCTTCGCCGCAACATGATGCTTTACACACGCCACCACACTTTCGGGGAATGAACCTGTCAGCAAAACTGCCCCTGCATCTTCATGATAGCGGTCTTTGGTGTCCTGCATGGTGAAGGCCCCATGCGCCGAAGTAAAATGCCCAATATCATGGATTAACGCGGCAATGATAGCGGTCTCACTTGCCCCTGCCTCTGTCGCGAAATGCGCAGATTGCAACATATGTTCAGCCATGGTGACTGGCTCACCCAGATATTCTTCACCGCCATGACTTGAAAAAATATCGCAGATCGCTGTGATCAGTTCTTCGCTTTTTTGAGGCTCTGATGAATGAGCTATAGTCATGATACGGCCCTTTGTTTTGCCATTGCCGCTAGGGTTGATCGCAAGCCATCTTTATCGGGGTAGCAACCTTGTAACCAGCGTGAGCCTTCGCCACTATACCCGCGGCGAGCGTGAAGCACACGGGTATTATCAACAATGAAACATTCCCCGGGTTCAAGCTTAAAGGCGACCTGCATGGCCGGATCATCAACCATCGCAGCAAAGCGGCGATAGGCTCGGTAATAGGCGGGCATATCTGAAAACGGAATATCAGTTAAAGGAGCGGTTGACCGATTATTAAACCGAATGGTCAGCAATTCCCCGTCCGGCGTGCATTCAATCATGGGCCGCCGGGCATGAAGCGCAACATCTGAACTGCCTTCATAAGCAAATCGCGCGCAATACCGCCGCATCACATCAAAACCTTCTGGGTCTTCTGCATGAAGCCTCTGAGCACAGCGAAACCCATCTACCACAATGCTATCACCACCTTCGGCTGAATTTTCAAGACAATATAGAATCTGCATCGTAGGAACAGGATCACGATAAGGATTGTCAGTATGTGCCTGAAGACCAAGTCCAGTATAGGCCAGATTCACAGGATTAACCTCTGTCCTTACCTCAAACCATTTACCATAATTGGTTTCACGCACATAGCCGAACAGCCCTGCCACATCCATGAGCGCGCCACTTTTAATCGGGCCATCTGTGACCTTAGCAACGCCAAATCGGTTTAAGCCCTCAAGCCATGAGAATAAAATATGGTTGTTGGTTTTTAGATCAGCAAACTTAGCCTCTGGCATGACTGCATTATCCATACCCTTTGCCAAATGTTCATCCCAAGTCATGACATCGGGGGGCATCCGCAAATCAGCGATCATCGCATCAGAACGGTCATAACAATGATGCATCAACCATGCCTCATCATAACTGATGAAATCATCCCTATCATTGAAACGGATTTTAACCAGGCCATCATCAAGATGAACTGTGCGCATGGCAATCGTGTCAGGAATATCAGAGATTGTGATTAGCCGTTGACCATTCTGAGGCGACCGGGTTGCCGGATCACTCGCATTATCCCGAAGCCAGAGGGCATGAAAGCGCATGACCTGACCCTGATCATCTTCGCAGATCAAGATATCGCCATCTTGAGAAAGAGAAACTGATGAAATCATAGCTCACCCCATATGTAATGATAGTAGGATGCTAGCACTAGATTTTAAATTTGCAAATGAGATTACATCGTCTTGTATTGAGGCGGCTCACGCTGTGCCAAAAGTACCCCAACACCGACGATCGCAGCGCCAACAAAACGCATTTCATCCCAATCCTCACCAAAGGAATAGACCATAATCGCCATGACATAAACCGGCACAGCATTGAGATGAAAAGAGGCTACCGCCACCCCAAGGCCGCGAGCACCGGCGATCCAGAAAGGCTGGGCAATCGCTGCGGATAAAATCGAAAAGGCAAAAATAATGATCAGTGTGTTCCCGGCAATCTGACCAACCCTGATTTGATCCGATACCCCAACAAGCACAGCAACCCAAATTATTCCGGCAAATAACGCGGCACCAGCCATGGTCATTGTCGTTTGTCCAATGGCACTAAGATGACGCAAATGAAGATTGGTTGCTCGCGTGGCCCAAGCATAAATCACAATTGCTGATAAGCACCAGAAAAATCCACCCCCAATATTGATGCCGCTAAAGCGCACCCCGGCCGCCATTAATCCCCCAACAAAAGCGCAAAGAATTCCAAGCATGAGCATGGCCGTTAATCGGCGCTTGTCTAACATCACCTCTAGTATTGCCCCCATAATTGGCATCATGGCGGCGGCGATCGCTGGTGTCACCGGATTGGAGATTTGCTGACCATAAAGCAACAAAAGACTGCCAAAGCCAAAACCTATACCGCCGATAGCTAAGCCTTGGGCCCAGACACGCCTATTCAGACGCAAGCGGCCTTCTAACATCCACCAAACCCCTAAAAGAATGATTGTACTTGGAACTAATCGCACCATTAATAAGGTCATCAGGTCCCAATCTGCCATTAATATCGTTCCAGCGGGAAAGCCAAACGACCATGACAGCGCTGCCAGAAAACAATAGCCATTAGCCTTCCAGGGAAAGGATAATTGGGGTTCAATATTTGGTGAAACCTGCCCCATGAACAGCCTTAAGGTTTATTATGAAACTATTTTCCATAAGACCGAGGTAAGCCAAGGCCCTTTTCAGCAAGGAAGGATAAGATCAGATTAGTTGAAATTGGCGCCACTTGATAAAGTCGGGTTTCGCGGAACTTTCGTTCAACATCATATTCTTCAGCAAAACCAAAACCCCCATGAGTTTGCAAACACGCTTCACCAGCTTCCCATGAGGCATCCGCCGCCAGCATCTTGGCAGTATTAGCCTCAATCCCATGAGCGGCGCCTTCATCATAAAGCTTTGCCGCTTTCGCAACCATCAGCTCTGCCGCTAGCATATGGGCATAGGCTTTGGCCAAGGGAAACTGCACCCCTTGGTTTTGACCAATCGGGCCGCCAAAAATGCTACGGTCATTTGCGTATTGAGTAGCCTTTTCCAAAAACCACTTAGCATCGCCAATACATTCTGAGGCAATCAGAATTCGTTCAGCATTCATACCTGATAGAATATAAGAAAACCCCTGACCTTCATCACCAACCAATGCGTCGGCAGGAATTTCCACATTGTCAAAAAACACTTCGGTGGTGGCGTGATTGAGCATGGTTCGGATAGGCCGAATGGTGATACCATTGCCGACCAAATCTTTCATTTCCAGCAGAAACACGGATAAACCATCGGTGCGCTTAGCAATCTGATCGCGTGGAGTTGTGCGCGCAAGCAATAGCATCAAATCCGAATGTTCAGCGCGGGATGTCCAGATTTTTTGACCGTTAATCATCCAGCCCTTATCGGTACGTTTAGCGGTAGTTTTAAGAGCAAGCGTATCTGTGCCGCTGGTTGGTTCTGTGACGCCAAACGCTTGCAAACGTAGGCTGCCTTCAGCAATCGCAGGTAAATATTTCTGTTTCTGTTCATCCGACCCATGGCGCAACACAGTTCCCATGGTGTACATTTGGGCGTGGCAAGCCGCAGCATTGCATCCAGCGGCGTGTATTTCTTCGAGGATTACCGTAGCGGCCTGAATATTCAGCCCTGCACCACCATATTCTTCGGGGATCAATGCCCCCAACCAGCCTGACGCTGTTAAAGCCTCAACAAAAGCCGTAGGGTAAGCGCGCTCCTGATCTAACTGACGCCAATACTGACCAGGAAAATCACCACAAATCTTGCGAATTGCAGAACGGATCTCATCTAAAAGAGATTGATCTGAATAAGCCGACATTTCATTTTCCTTTCGATTTCTTACCAATGGCTAAGGTGTCAGGTAGAGTTTTTGATTTGAACATCAATGCTTGAGATAGCGATGAAATTCTAACGATAAGAGCGCCTATAGTCGAGGCATAAATCATTTTCAAAAAAACTGGGGTATCCGTCATAAAAGCAAGTGAAATATTAATAAAAGAGTGTTACACAGTTTTAGGATTTCTGACACTAGGATGCTTTATATGAGCAAAAACCATAAGAATCCCTCTCAACGCTATGTCAATGATCTGAATCGCTTTGGCTACATCTCTGGCAAAGCTCAACAGATACGTGGACAAATGCTTCCTTTTGCCTTGGCATTGCTTTTCATGGTGCTTGCTGGGGTGTTTGGAAATATAAATCTTCATGTTGCGCCTGAAAATATTCTCATGCTGGTTGCCGCCTCGGTAATTGGCGGTTACATGGCGCTAAATATCGGCGCTAATGATGTTGCTAACAATATGGGGCCTGCGGTCGGCGGTAAAGTTTTAACGGTTACTGCCGCGGTGATTATTGCCGCTATATTTGAAAGTGCAGGAGCGTTGTTAGCTGGTGGTGATGTGGTGAAAACCGTTGCCAAAGGTATTATCTCAACCGATAGCGGTGTCGATATTGTTGTCTTTCGCAATCTAATGTTAAGCGCCTTATTAGCAGCGGCATTATGGATTAACTTAGCCACTTTTCTTAATGCGCCGGTTTCGACCACACATTCTATTGTTGGTGGTGTCATGGGTGGTGGCATCGCGGCGGCAGGTTTTCAGGTGGTAAATTGGGCCACCATGTCTAAGATCGCAGCAAGCTGGGTGATCTCACCTGTGTTTGGCGGCATTGTTGCGGCGACGCTATTGTTGATTATTAAATCGCGCATTCTCAATCAGCCAGACCGCAATCTGGCGGCACGCAAATGGGTGCCTATTCTGATTGGCGTGATGGGCGGGGCTTTTACTGCCTATATGGCGATGAAGGGGTTGAAAAAAATCTGGAAACCAGATTTGGTCACAATCATTATCGTTTCTTTTAGCATATTTATTTTGTCTTGGGTGGGGTCAATATCCTTCATCGCACGCAAGGCGGCCATGATAGGAAATAAGAAAAAAGAAATCTACACGCTCTTTAATCTGCCTCTCATTATGGGGGTATCGTTACTTTGTTTTGCCCATGGCGCCAATGATGTGGCTAATGCGGTTGGGCCATTAGCGGCCATTGTATCCACATTAACCAGCTCAAGCCTCGAAGCAAAAGTCATCATCCCATTTTGGGTCATGTTAATTGGGGCCATCGGGCTGGCGCTAGGCTTATTGCTCTTTGGTCCAAAGCTGATCAACACAGTCGGTCAGAAAATCACCAGGCTTAATGCCCCGAGGGCATATTCAGTGGCTCTGGCCTCAGCGATCACAGTATTGATTGCAACGACTTTGGGCTTACCAGTCAGCTCAACTCATATTGCCATTGGCGCGATATTTGGAGTTGGGTTTCTTCGCGAGTTTTTGGAATATCCTAATAAGAAACGAAGAAAGCCTGGTCATATTCTCAACACCACTGCCGAAGAAGCGTTTGAAAATATCAACATCCGAATGAAACGAAAATTGGTTCGCCGGCGTTTTGTTTATTCTATTGCCGCAGCTTGGGTCATTACTGTTCCGGCGTCGGCTGGGCTGTCAGCTTTGATATTTTATGCTTTGATGTCTCTAGGACCCACGGGGCAATAGCATCAAACTGTTTGATAAGAACGTGAAAATCCTCACGGTCCGTCACTCGAATAGCATCTTCAAGAAGCGCCCAATGGCGTTGGCGCTTGTCTGCTTCAGGCCAATCATCAGCCTGGCTTGTGACCAGCAACGGATAATAAGTTACCGCCACCCTATCCATTCGTTCATCTGCTGACTTGCCAATCACAACTGTTAGGGGAAAGTGTTTTAGAACTTTTCCTTTGACGCCTGCTTCTTCAAACGCTTCGCGCTTACAGCCTTGTTTATGGGTTTCTTTGCTACGCAGGTTTCCTTTTGGCAAAATCCATCGTCCACGGCGTTGTGAGGTCACAAAAAGAATAGCAATGCGGTCATCACGCATAGCAAAGGGAATAGCACCAATTTTATGTATCATAGATAGGCTCATATTATGAATGACACCGTCGGTCGAAGTTGACTAGGTTTAAGCTAAGGAAAACTACTACATATCATGAGAATAAGTAAAGCAAGCAAGGCAACTCCTCACATGAGCGAAATGGGAAATGTTTTCCTGCACAAGATTTCCCCACAATGAGCAAAAATCGAAGAAATCACGACATAAGATCTGCAATACATCCCCCACTATTCTTGTTGGAGGGTGTTGCTCTTGGTTTAGTAAAGGATTTTAGTTTTTGCTTATTTACAAAAAATCATGCGTATAGATTGGCTCTTGCCGACCATAGAAAAGCTCTCTGACTTTAGGGCTGTTTGTAACACCTGGTTTATCCTTAAAACATAAAGTGTTGATAAACCTCGTCTTGGCTCCTGTCACATTTGTGACTCTGTGAAGAAGATGATGACCGCCAAAGAGAAGAAGAGCACCTTGCGTGATCGGTATCTTGACGCTGTTATTATATTTTCCATCTAACACTTGGCTTAGGGTTTCATAATCATCATGATGAGGGCCTCTGAGACCAGGGACATATTCAAACTCACCACCTTCTTCTGATGCTTGAAGCATGACCGAAATGGTGAATAGCGACTCATCATAATGCCACCCATGATTATCACCTTCATTCATGACATTAATCGTAATGGCACCCATAGGGTCAGCCAGACGATATAATGATGGATAACCAAGGATATCAGACATAAAGCGTCTTAATGGATCCCATTTGTATAATGTCACCAACTCACCATTTGGGTATAATTGATCGCAGCCCACTACGTTGAGGGCTGTTCTTTCAAGCCGCCGTCTAGGGTGATCTTTGGGAAAGTCTGTATTGTCATGTTCTAGGTAACTATTGTGAAGGTTATCACAACGAAAAGAGTCTTTTGAGACATCGCTTGCCTCAGATGCCATAGCCTCAACCGCTTTGGGCAATATAAAATTCGGCAACAAGCATGAAGACTCTGTCGCATATTGGTTTGCCATCTTTGCCACTAACTCTTTGTAAGCCGCAGATTGGTTATCAATAATTGGATACTGCTCTAAATTGACAATGTCATGGATGTCCAAGTTTGACATGATATCTTCCTTCTCATTTCACCATAGGGATAGAGTATTTCTGTTTAAGAAACCGATTTCAAGAATGTTTTTTGAAATCTTTACCTAATATTTCGAAAAAAGACCCCGTCGCATCCTCTTCATTACTTTATCCGGCAACACTGTGCCGCTTATCCCATATGATTTGTAAATACTATTTTATGACCGCAGAACAGCCCTAAAGTGGTCTTGCTGTTTCAGGTTAAATTACCTTAATCAAGAGGATGAATGCAGCAGAATGTCGTGTGAAGTTATTATTCAGGAGCATGATGATTATTGTCTTCAAATATGCTGCTTAGTTAGCTTGTATTTTGTTTTCCAATGAAACCTGAAAGGAAAAGGAGATGGAGTTACAATAACGCAACTGTCTTTTCTATTTTTATCGCAATGTATGAGCATAAGAAGGGATAGGCTTTGAGTTGAAAGTCAATCCAATTGCATTAACTTTTAATTATATATTGTTTTGGAGTGATGAATGAT
>Ga0181592_10001296_pt1 | contig 20132 bp, 17 predicted proteins | sample 071ome_20_FD_133755 | JGI IMG/M metagenome (GOLD analysis project Ga0181592, IMG submission 133755) | Coastal salt marsh microbial communities from the Groves Creek Marsh, Skidaway Island, Georgia - 071412BT metaG (megahit assembly) | ecosystem: Environmental > Aquatic > Marine > Intertidal...
GACTGTCACCGGCTTGGAGAAGATGGCGCAGATGTCACTTTTGCCGGTGTTTCTGGTTCTAGGCGGGATTGTTGTGGGTTTCGTCTGGCTGTCTTCATATAATCGGCTTGCAACGACATTCATCGGGTTATTGGTTCTGTGCATTCTTGCGGCACGTACAATGCTTGGTTTGCCGGACGGTCATCTCATTCTGCTTTATCTGGCAGGTATCATCGCGGCGTGTGATATCGCCGCCTATTTTGTGGGACGGCAGGTCGGCGGTCCGAAGCTTGCGCCGCTGATTTCGCCGAACAAGACCCGATCCGGTGCCGTTGGAGGGATTATCGGCGCGATCCTGGCGTCTTTGGTCATGATGATGTGGCTACCGGTTTCCCTGCCGGAGGTTGTGATTGGCGGCGTTGTTTTAGCGGTCCTCTCGCAGATCGGAGATTTGCTTGAATCAGCCCTGAAACGCGATCTTGGAGTCAAGGACAGCGGCACGCTCATTCCGGGGCATGGCGGGTTTCTGGATCGATTTGACGGCTATCTTCTTACATTGCCGGCGTTGTGCCTGTATATGATGTGACCAGGTGATAGGAACTGCGGCGAGGGCCGTTGTTCGGTTAGGGTTTCACGCGTGGCAAAAAAAATCTCAATCTTCGGTTCAACCGGATCCATCGGCAGCAGTACGCTGGCGCTTGTTGAAGCTTGTCCGGACAAGCTTGATGTCCATATTCTTGTCGCTGGCACCGATGCCGAATTTCTGGCGGAACAGGCGCTTCGCCACCGGCCGGCCTATGTTGGCCTTGCATCCGATGAGAATGTTGACGTTCTGCGATCTGCCCTGACGGGCTCCGGCATCGAGATTGTTGTTGGTGACGCTGCCTGCACCGCACTGGCGCGTGAACCGGTTGACGTGGTTGTCGCCGGCATTGTCGGGCTTGCCGGGCTGCCATCGGTGATGGCGGCCTTGGAAGCCGGCCAGACGGTGGCTCTTGCAAACAAGGAATCGCTGGTGTCTGCGGGCGCGCTGGTGACGGCGACAGCCGCGCGATACGGTGCAAGATTGCTGCCAGTGGACAGCGAACACAGCGCCATTTTCCAATGCTGGCTTGGCTGGGCCGGGCATGCTGGCGCCGGCCAGGCTTTGTTGCCTGCGGATGCAAGTGCAATTCGCCATATCTGCCTTACCGCGTCAGGCGGCCCGTTTCGCGAATTGCCCATCGAACGGTTTCCAGAGATCACGCCGGCACAGGCCGTGCGCCATCCAAACTGGTCGATGGGACGGAAAATCTCGGTCGACAGCGCCACGATGATGAACAAGGGCCTTGAAGTGATCGAGGCGGCATGGATTTTTGGTCTGGATAGCGACCGGATCGATGTGCTGATCCATCCTCAGGTGGCGATCCATGGAATGGTCTATTTCAATGATGGATCAGTGATTGGTCAGCTCGGGACCGCGGATATGAAGACGCCGATTTCCTATGCCCTTGCCTGGCCGGACAGACTCAACTGGAATCCGGAGCCGCTTGATCTGGCGGCCATGGGCAGGCTCGATTTTGCCGCCGTGGATGAACAGCGATACCCCTGTTTTCGTCTTGCCAGACAGGCCTTGTTATCCGGCGGTGTGTTGCCCGCAGTCCTTAATGCGGCCAATGAGATAGCTGTCGGCGCGTTCCTTGACGGGCGGATCGGCTTTGTGGACATCGCCGGTGTCGTCGAGCAATGCCTTCGACGGCCTCCGGACGGGGATCTTGAATCCCTGGACGCTGTGTTGGATATTGATGCTCGTGCGCGCGATATCGCAAATTCATGCCTGCCTTGATTTGACGGACGCCAGATCGTTCAGCCTCCTGGTGGCGGCCCATTGCGGGACGTGTGCCTTACAGAGAACCGGAGATTTTCGCCACCATGCCTGACCTGAGTGCTGCACAATTGATCATCGGGTTCCTGCTTCTTTTGACTCCTGTGGTCTTTTTCCATGAGCTTGGACATTACTGGGTCGCACGCCGCGCCGGCGTTGTTGTCGAGGTGTTCTCCATCGGCTTTGGGCCCGAGATTTATGGCTGGACGTCATCCAAAACCGGAACGCGCTGGCGTATAGCTGCGATTCCCCTTGGTGGATATGTCCGCATGCGTGGAGATGAAAGCGAGGCTGGCGGCGCCTCCGAAGGGGCGTCCAGCGTTGCAGGAAGCTTTGCCGGTGCGGGGCTGTGGTGGCGTATCGGCATTGTTGCGGCCGGGCCGATTGCCAATTTCATTCTCGGCATCCTGCTGTTTGCCATGGTCTACATGACCGCCGGAAAGGTTTTCCTGCCAGCACAAATCGGAGAAGTCATGCCGGAAACTGCCGCTGCCGAGGCCGGTCTTCAACCCGGCGATCTGGTGACTGGCATTGACGGCATCAGCGTTCGTGATTTCAATGATCTGCGTGGACTTGTCGTGGAGAGTCCCGGCCGCCCGCTTGAATTCACCATTGAGCGGGATGGTCGGGAGCTGAGCCTCACCGTAACGCCGACGCCGCGCTTTGACGAATCAATGCAGATCTATCTGGGGGTGCTCGGTGTCAGGTCTGCTGAGGGCGGCACAAGGGAACGTCTGCTGCCGGGCAGTGCACTCGTTGCGGCGACATCGGACGCGTTCCGGATGTCAGTGATGATCCTGCGCGGGTTGGCACGGCTTGGAAGTGGCAATATGCAGGCTGGCGAAGTGCAGGGGCCGGTGGGTATTGCCAAAATATCCGGGTCAGCCCTGCAGCAGGGACTGATCCCCTTTATCCTGCTGACGGCTGTCATTTCGATAAATTTGGGGCTGATCAATCTGATGCCGATACCGGCGCTTGACGGTGGGCATCTGGTTTTCTTTTTCTATGAAGCCATCTTCGGAAAACCTTTGCCGCTGGAACTTCAGAATCTGTTGCTTCGGGGCGGAATTGCCATTCTACTGGGTCTCACAGTGGTTCTTGTCGTGTTTGACGTGTCAAGACTGATCGGCTAGCTGGTCGAGAGCGGTGCATGTTTGAAATGCACGCTTTGAATACGCTGGTTGCATGGCTATAGTTCTGCGGACGGGTGAGGAGACTGATAATCATGCCAAAACCACTGCTGGTTCTTGTCTTGCTTTTGGCTTTGGCGGTCGGGACACCGGCGCCCTCTATCGCACAATCGGCAGACGAACAGGTCCGTATTGATGAAATTGCCGTTTCGGGCAACCGCCGTGTGGCCGTCGGAACCGTTCTTTCCTATCTGCCTGTGCGTGTCGGCGACCGGGTCACGCGAAGTTCGCTGAGCATCGCGCTGGAGCGCCTTTATGAGACGGAGCTGTTCGCAGATATCAAGATTGACATCGAGGGTGCCATTCTCCGCATCGATGTTGTCGAGAACCCCATCATCAACCGGGTCAATATCGAGGGGAACGACGCTCTCGACGATGAAAAGCTTCTCGACATCATTGATATCCAGCCGCGGCGTGTCTACACGCGCAGGCTGGCGGTTGAGGCCAGCCAGAAGCTGCTTGAGGTGTATCAGGCGGCCGGACGGTATGCGGCGGTTGTCGACCCGCAGATAATCGAGCTCGATGACAATCGGGTTGATCTGGCCTTTGTTGTCAAGGAAGGGCCCTTGATCAAGATCAGCTCGATCACTTTCAATGGGAATGAACGGTTTTCCGACCGGGCGCTGAGGCGGGCCATTTCCAGCCGTGTATCCAACTGGTGGGCCTTTTTCTCGACATCTGACAAATATGACGAGGCACGCCTTGATTATGATGTCAGGCTACTACGGCAGTTTTACCTCTCGCGCGGCTATGCCGATATCGATGTGTCGCGTGTCCAGGGCGGCCTTTTGCCGGATCGCACCGGATTTGCCGTTTCATTCATTCTGAACGAGGGCGCACGGTACAGGGTCAGCGAAATTTCGATCGACAGCCAGATCGAAAATGTAGATCTGGAAGCGCTGCGACAGCTTTTCAATTTCGGGGATGATGGCTGGTACGATGTCAGGGCGTTGGAACAGGGACTCCTTGATATCACCAATGAACTTGGCGCGCTTGGATATGCTTTTGTAAATGTCGAGCCCGAGGTGATCACTGATCCGGAAGCCGAGACACTCGATATCAATATCGGTATCGGCAAGGCCCAGAAGAATTTCATCGAACGGATCGAGATCGTGAACAATGTGCGAACGCTTGATTCGGTTATCCGGCGGGAATTCGAACTTGTCGAGGGTGACTCGTTCAACCAGCTGAAACTTGAGCGATCCATTCGCAATATTCGCAATCTCGGTTTCTTCTCTGATGTTTCGGTCCGCAATCTTGCCGGCAGTTCGGAAGAGCAGACAGTGACCGAACTGACGGTTGAAGAACAATCGACAGGCGAATTCTCTGTGGGTCTTGGCTACTCATCGCTTGACCAGACGAGCTTTGCGCTTGGCCTTGACGAACGTAACTTCCTTGGTACAGGACGCGGCATAAACTTCGGTCTTGATGTGTCGGCAAGTCGGTCAAATGTGCGAATAGGTGTATCTGAACCCTATCTTTTCGGACGCAACCTGACAGGGCGGGCCAGTATCTTTAACGAGCGCATCAAGGAAGACACTTTCTCCATCACGCGGCGCGGTTTTGATTTTGGTATCGGCTTTGCCGCAGCGAATGATTATTTCCATCGCGTCGGATATGAAATTTCACAGTCTGAAACCAACGAGAAATCTACCAAGGCGCAATCGATCACTGGCGAAAACGGAAAGAATATCCTGAAATCCGCGGTCAGTTACACCGTTGGCCGTGACACGCTGGATAACCGCTTCGATCCGTCCGATGGCTCGCTGTTCGAGGTCGCGCAGGAACTTGCAGGCATTGGCGGCGATGCCCAATATTACCGGGTTGTCTTGTCCGGTGCCTATTACAAACCGATGATGTTCAACACCTTCTTCCTTGGAACAAAGGGGCGGATTGGTCAGGTGTCAGGTCTGGGTGAGAAAGTTACACAGTCCCAGCGCTTCTTTCTTGGTGGACGCCGGGTCAGAGGCTTTGATGGAAGCGGTATTGGCCCGCGGGACAGCGGGTCGGACGCGGCGGTTGGGGGCAACAAGGTTTTCAATGGCACCTTTGAAGTGGTCTCACGGGCCGGTATCAGCCAAGATCTCAGCATGCGGTGGACCGTCTTTTCGGATTTTGGATCGGTCTGGGAAACTGACTATCCCTCAGGCGTGACCGGTGCCAATGATTCGTCGCTCAGAGCATCAATTGGCGCCGGCCTGTTGTGGGATACCTTCATTGGGCCTATGTCCTTCTACTGGGCGAAACCCACAACAAAGAAAAGCTATGACAAGACAAGGACTTTCCAGTTCACTATCGGAACGCGGCTGTAATCTTCGCCGTTACGCCGGTCGCTTTCCTGCGTTCATGGCAAGTTTGGGGCTTTGCCTGAACCTCATGCTGAATGGTGCCGCAGCCGACGCCCAACAATCAGCTGTTTCAGGTTCAGATACGAGTGAACCGGTTTACAGCGGTGCTACGGATATGTCTGTGGCCCGCATCGGTCTGATCGATCTTGACGGGGTGTTGCGGGCATCGACAGGCGCTGCACGGGTGCGCGAGCTCCTGGACGAGCAAAGGCGAGAGTTCCAGCGCGAATTCGCCGCGCGCGAAGCGGCACTTCAGGAAGCCGAACGGAAGTTGGTGGCCCAGCGGGAGGTGCTTGACGAGGCTGAATTTGCGCGCCAGCTTGCTGAATTCGAGGCCTCTGTGACGCAGATCCAGAAAGAAATCCAGTATCGCCGCGAAGCAATCGATGTCGCCTTTCAGGACGCGCAATCGAGGCTTCGCGATCTTGCCATCCAGATCGTGACCGACCTGGCGCAGGAAAAGAAGCTGGATCTTGTGCTGGTTCGTGAATCGGCGTTGATTTTCCTGCCAAGCCTCAACCTGTCCGATGAGGTTCTTCGCCGCCTTGATGAGCGCACCAAAAATGCGCGTATCGAGGTGACTGTCAGCCCCGTTGGCACGGATCAGTGAGGGTGCAGCATGGCCATTGATCCCCGGTTCTTTTCATTAACCACCTCCACTGCTGCCGCCCTTGCGCAACTGACGGGATGTGAACTTCGTGGTGATGGCAACAGGCCGGTCATGGATGCCGCGCCGGTATCCATGGCTGGCGAGGGTGATCTGACGTTTCTGGCCGGGGCGCAGAGTGCAGATGACATGGCAGGGTTGGCCGGTGCCGTCATCGTGACAACAGCGGATCTGTGTTCGGCGCTGCCTGATGGAATCGTGTGTCTGGTGAGTGACGCGCCGCGGCGTGATTTCGCAACCGCGCTTGCCTCGATTGTTGCCGAACGGCAGGGCGTCTGGCGGCAGCAGCCTGGCGGTGATTGGCCGGAGGTGGAGGTCGGCCCGGCTGCTGTTGTCGGGGAGGATGTTGATATTGGTAAGGGCTCGGTCATCGGTGCCGGTGCGGTGATCCATCACGGTGTTCGGATCGGCCGGAATTGCCGCATTGATGCAAATGCCGTGCTCTCGCATTGCGATCTCGGTGATGATGTGGTCATCGGCGCCGGAAGCGTCATTGGTGGGGCCGGATTCGGCTTCGAAATCACGCCTGACGGTCCGGTCATGCTTCCCCATGTTGGCACTGTCTCGATCGGTGATACAAGCCGCGTCGGGGCCGGTTGCGCCATCGACCGGGGCACGCTTGGTCCTACGGCCATTGGCCGGCAGGTCATGATCGACAACCTCGTCCATATCGCGCATAACTGCCGGATCGCAGATCGTGCGGTTCTGGCAGCACAGGTCGGGCTTGCCGGCGGTGCGGTGATTGACGAGGGTGCGATGCTGGCCGGTCAGGCCGGGGTCAGCTCGCAGGTCACGGTCGGTAGGGGCGCAATTGTCATGGGGCAGTCCGGAGTTACCAAGGATGTGGCCGACAACATGACTGTGGTCGGCTTTCCCGCCACTGAGGCACGCGAAGCCTGGCGTGAACGCGCCGCACTGCGACGCCTGATCGCCAAATCAAGTCAAAGGAAAGAGTAGCCATGAGCGAGCCGATCACCGAGCTTGATATCGACCAGATTCAGAAACGGATACCGCACCGGCCGCCGATGTTGCTGATTGAACGAGTCGAGGAGATTGTTCCTGATACCAGCGCCGTCGGCATCAAGATGGTCAGCATTGGTGAGCCATTCTTTGCCGGTCATTTCCCCGACTATCCGATCATGCCCGGGGTGTTGATCGTCGAGGCCATGGCACAGACCGCCGCCTGTCTGGCGAGCGTTACGCTTGGTGGTGAGACCGATGACAAGCTGGTGTTCTTCGCGACCATCGACAAGGTGAAGTTCCGCAAGCCGGTCAGGCCGGGGGCGCTGTTGAAGCTTCACATCGAGAAGGTCAGCGCGCGCGGCCCACTCTGGAAGTTTGCCGGCCATGCCACGGTGGATGGTGTGAAGACATCCGAGGCGGAGTTTGCCGCCATGATCGTCGACCCTGAGCGTTGATCCTCACTCCTGTTGAAAGCCCATTTGATGTCCGTTTCCATTCATCCGACCGCGATTGTTGACGCTGGCGCCAGCCTCGGCGAAGAGGTCGCTATCGGGCCCTATTGTGTTGTCGGGCCGAATGTCGTACTCGGCGACCGTGTCACCCTGCATTCGCATGTTGCTATCGATGGGCATACGACAGTGGGGGCGGGCTGCGAGGTCTATCCCTTTGCCGTGCTCGGGGCGTCGCCGCAGCACACGCGGTTTGCCGGCGAGGAGTCAACCCTCGAGATCGGGCATCATTGTGTCATCAGGGAACATGTCACCATGCACCCGGGGACGGCGATTGACTCCATGCGCACGCGTGTCGGCAATCATGGCATGTTTCTGGTAGCGTCACATGTGGCACATGACTGTGTCGTTGGTGATCATGCCATTTTCGCCAATAATGCCTCGCTTGGCGGTCACGCCAGAATCGGTGACCATGTCATGATGGGCGGCTTCGCCACGGTGCAGCAATGGTGCCGCGTCGGTGATCACGCCATGGTTGCCTCGCAAACCGCGGTCGACAGCGATGTGATCCCGTTTGGCGTTGCCGTGGGAAACCGTGCCTGTCTGACCGGAATCAATATCATCGGCATGGGGCGGCGCGGCTTCAGCGAAGACAGCATTTTGCGTCTTCGTGGTCTTTACAGGGATCTGTTTCGGGCAAGCGGTGTCTTCAAGGACCGTCTTGAGGCCGTGCGTCTCTCCTATGACGACAGCGCCGAGGCAGCACAGATCTTTGCCTTTCTTGAGAATGCCGGCCGCAATGGAATCTGCCAGGCGGCCTCGCGTCAGGCGGGCTGATGGGACAGGCGTTGGACAAGCTGGCGATCATTGCCGGGCAGGGAAGCCTTCCCGAGACACTTGCCAAAAATGCCCGCGAACAGGGTCATGACGTTATCATCTTTACCGTTTCAGGCCAGGCTGACGCGGCATTCGCCGGGTTTGACGCCATCGATATTCCGCTTGGTGCGATTGGCCGGACGCGGGAGCTGCTTGTCGAGGCCGGGTGCACCCGCATGGTGATGGCTGGCAAGATCAGGCGCCCTTCACTGGCACAGCTGAAGCCCGATGCGGCGGCAGTGAAGATTCTTGCAAGGGCGGTGGGACGTGGCGATGATGCGCTGCTCCGCGCCATCGCCGGCTATTTTGCCGATGCCGGGATCGAAACCGTCGCTCCGGACAGTGTCATGCCGCGTGCAACCATGCCAAAAGGCCTGCTTGCCGGCAAACTTGATCCGGCGTTACGTGCCGACATCGATCTTGGCCTCGCTGTGCTCAATTCGCTGGGCGAACATGATGTGGGGCAGTCGATCATCATTCAGGACAGGCGGGTTATCGCTGTCGAGGCGGCCGAGGGCACCGATGCGATGATGGCACGCTCGCAAGCCTTGCTTGACAGGACAGGTCCCGCTGCCATTTTCGTCAAATGCCGAAAAAGCGGGCAGGATGACAGACTTGATGTGCCGGTTGTGGGTGTTGAAACGCTGCGCAACGCGGCCGCGGCGGGTATTGCTGTTCTCGCATTGCAGGCCGATGGCGTGATGCTGGCGGCGGCACCTGAGACGATTTGCGAGCGTGCTGCCAAGCTCAAGCTGACGGTGGTGGGGGTTTGACGGTGCCGGTTTTCATTCTTGCCGGTGAGCCGTCGGGGGACAGGCTGGCGGCGAGCCTGATGCAGGCCATCGAGACAGCCCATGGATCGCAGCAATGGATTGGTGTCGGCGGGCCGGCCATGAGGACCGCGGGGCTGCAAACACAGCATCGGATGGAACAGTTGACCGTTATGGGTTTTGGGGCGGCGCTGACCGCCTATCCACGCCTGTCAGCATTTGCCAACCGGCTTGTCGACGAGATCATGGCAGCGCGGCCACGACTTGTCATCACGGTCGATGTGAAGGGGTTTTCACTTCGGCTTGCTGCACGGTTGAAGCGGCGCATGGCGGCCGCAGGCTGGTCCGCGCCCATTGTTCATGCTGTCGCGCCGACTGTCTGGGCCTGGGGAGCATGGCGCCGCCATCGTGTCGCCCAATCGGTCGATGGCCTTCTATGCCTGTTTCCGTTTGAGCCCGGCTATTTCACGCCACTTGGTGTGGAAGCGCATTTCATCGGCCATCCGGAGGCGTTCAATCCGGTCTATGACCGGCCGGTCCGGCCGTTATCGTCCGGTGATGCGCCGCATATCGTGATCCTGCCGGGAAGTCGCCGTTCGGAGATCCGACACATGCTGTCGCCAATGCTGATGACGCTGGACAATCTGCGTTTCACCTACCCCGGGATCACCGCGACGATCCCGACCCTGCCAGCCATGCGGGACGAGATCGGGGCTGTGTTTCAGCGCATGCCCGGCGCCGGAGCAGGGGTGACTGTTGATTCGGAGGAGGGCGCGCTGTTCAGCGCCCTTGGCCGTGCGCATGCTGTTCTTGCCGCCTCGGGAACGGTGACCCTTCAGACGGCGCTGCATGGTGTGCCGGGGGCTACCTGTTACATCACGTCCGGTGTGTCGGCCAGTATTGGTCGCCGCCTTGTCAGAATGGACCGTGTCATTCTTCCAAACGCCATCCTTGACCGGCAGGTCTATCCGTTCCTGTTTCAGGAAGGCGCGACACCGCGCGAAATGACCGGCGCGATGCTGCGTGTTCTTGGTGATGAGGATGCCGGCCGTAATGCCATGGCGGCCGCGGCTGAACTGCGGGCGGTGCTGCGCGGCGGATCGGCCAGTTTCGAGGATAATGTCGCGCGCGCCTTTACAGGCAGGCTTGCCCCATCGCAATCCTGAACAACAAACTGCGCCTTAAAATAATCAGCGCTTGTCGACACTCACGAAGGCGCGCTGTGCCGGCCCGGTATAGAGCTGGCGCGGCCTGCCGATCCTCTGCATCGGGTCGGTGATCATCTCGTTCCATTGCGCGACCCATCCAACGGTGCGTGCGACGGCGAACAGAACGGTGAACATCGAGGTCGGGAAGCCCATCGCCTTGAGGATGATTCCTGAATAGAAATCGACATTCGGATACAGCTTCTTATCGATGAAATACTGATCCTTGAGTGCCATATCTTCAAGTTCCATCGCAAGTTCAAGAAGTGGATCCTGAACGCCAAGATCATCGAGCACCTGATGGCATGTCTCGCGCAACACCTTGGCCCGCGGATCGAAATTCTTGTAAACGCGGTGGCCAAAGCCGAACAGGCGGAACGGGTCATCACGGTCACGCGCGCGCGCGACAAATTCCGGAATGTTGTCCTTGTGGCCGATCTCGTTCAGCATGTTGAGGACGGCCTCATTGGCACCGCCATGCGCCGGGCCCCAGAGCGAGGCAATGCCGGCGGCGATACAGGCGAACGGGTTCGCCCCGGACGATCCGGCCAGCCGCACGGTCGATGTCGAGGCGTTCTGTTCATGGTCGGCATGCAGGATGAAGATCTTGTCCATCGCGCTCGCCAGAATCGGATTGACCTCATAATCCTCTGCCGGCACGGCAAAGCACATATGCAGAAAGTTCTCGGCGTAGGACAGGTTGTTGCGCGGATAGTTGAAAGGTTGTCCAAGCGAATATTTGAACGCCATGGCGGCCAGCGTCGGGATTTTCGCGATCAGGCGCCGTGAGGCGATTGTCCGCTGCATGGGGTCATGGATATCGGTCGAATCATGGTAGAACGCCGACAGCGCACCGACCACGCCGCACATGATCGCCATCGGGTGCGCGTCGCGACGGAAGCCCCGATAGAAAGTCGACAGCTGTTCATGAACCATCGTGTGGCGGCTGATCGCCTCGTTGAACTCGGCCTTCGCGGCCGCGCCCGGAAGTTCACCTTCCAGAAGCAGATAGGCGACCTCGAGAAAATCTGACTGGTTGGCAAGTTCCTCGATCGGGTAGCCACGATGCAGCAACACACCTTCATCACCATCGATGTAGGTGAGGCCCGACAGGCAGGACCCGGTCGCGCCATAGCCCGGATCAAAGGTGAACATCCCGGTTTCGCCATACAGCTTGCGGATGTCGAGAACATCCGGGCCGATAGTGCCGCCAAGAACAGGAAAGGTGACGCTGTTCCCGCTGTCATTGACTGTCAGGGTGACGGTCTTTTGGGTATCGGTATCTGTGGCCATGCCTGTCCTCGCTTCAACGTGACGGTATTGGGTGAAAACGCCATCGATACATGGCCCGGTGGCGCGTTGCATGGGAGAGCTTCTGATTATCCGGAATCGCTAGATTTTGCAAGTTTCTCCAATGCGTTTTTCGGTTTCATGCGGACCAAGCGCGGCCATTACGTCGGTGATTGAGGGTGACTGGCGGGTTCCTGTCAGCGCGGCCCGCAACGGCAGTCCTATATCTTTCATTCTCAGCCCGTTCGCGGTTAGCCATTCCTTAAGAAAAGTCGCCAGTGATTCGCCCTTCCATGGCGCGTTTGGCAGGTCACCGACAAGCTTCACAAGACGTGTTCTGGCTTCGTCATCGAGAAGCCCCGCCGTATCTTCCTGCATCATCGGCGCGCCATCATGCAGCAGATATCCGATACTCCCGGCGATATCCAGATGCGTTCTGGCGCGTTCGGCAAGCAACGGCATCAGCGCGACGACCCGCGCCCGCGCCTGCGGGCTTGTGGCGTCGATATGCGGCACGATGAGGTCCCATAGGCTGTCGGCGTCAAGGCTGCGCAGATAGTGGCTGTTGACGTCGGACAGCTTGTCGGGATCGAATCGCGCCGGCGATTTTCCGACTTGCGCCAGATCGAACCAGGCAATGGCATTCTCGCGGGAAATGATCTCGTCATCACCGTGGCTCCAGCCAAGGCGAAGCAGATAGTTCGCCAGCGCATCGGGTAGAAATCCCATCCCGCGATAGGCATCGACACCAAGCGCGCCATGGCGCTTTGACAATTTCGCGCCATCCGCGCCATGGATCAGCGGGATATGGGCGAAAACCGGCACGTCCCAACCCATGCCATAATAGACCATGGTCTGGCGAAAGGCGTTGTTCAGATGATCGTCACCGCGAATGACATGCGTGACCCCCATGTCATGATCGTCAACAACGACAGCAAGCATGTATGTCGGCGTACCGTCGGCGCGCAGGATCACCATATCGTCAAGCGTCCGGTTCTGGACCGTCACATGCCCCTGGACAGAATCATCGATTGTTGTCTCGCCACTGTCCGGCATCCGCATGCGAACCACAAAGGGACCATCCGGCGCATCATCGCGATCCCGCCAGGGTGACCGGACAGGCACCCCGGCGGCACGCGCCTCGTCACGCAGCGCTGCGAGCTCATCCTCGGTCAGATAGCAGTGATAGGCCGCGCCGCGGGCCACCAGATCTGCCGCCACCTCGGCATGGCGGGCGGCGCGGGCCGACTGGCTGATCGCAGGCTCGTCACCCTCGAGACCCAGCCATGACAGCCCGTCATGGATGGCGTCGACGGCTTCCGCTGTTGACCGCTGACGGTCTGTATCCTCGATCCGCAGCAGATATTTGCCGCCATGCCGGCGCGCGAACAGCCAGTTGAAAAGGGCCGTTCGGGCCCCGCCAATATGCAGGAATCCGGTTGGTGAGGGGGCAAAACGCGTGACAACGTTCATAGTCTGTTAATTCCTCGCTGATAGGCTTTGAAGGGGCGTGGCAGGCCGCCACCTGTCGCCACCCTGAAAACTGGCGGCATCCTAAGCAATGGCTGCCTGAAAGGCGAGGAGAAACCGTCATGCGCCTGATACCGGAGCGGCGCATTCTTCTGTATGTCGGCGCGATGATGGGCGGGGTCGCCCTTGCCATCATCTGGCGCGATCTGCTGGCGTCGGCTTTCCTTGCCGGCATCGTGATGATTTGCTGCCTGATCGCGGTGATTGCAGGGCTTCGCCCGGCAAGCGACCGGTTGGCGCGATGGCAGCCGGTGACGGTGGGCGCAGCCTGGTGTCTGGCCGGTATTCTGTCGTCATTGTTGCAAGTCTCACAATTGCCTTCCGGACTTGCCGACCGGGCCGCGCGGGTCGAGGTGACCGGCATGATCGAACATGTCGATGGCCGCTTTGACAGCCGGTTGCGGATGTGGCTTCGCGTGAGCAAGACCAACCGCGGGCCGCCTGACATCGCGGGGCGGATCGGCGGTCAAATCGTCAGGCTGTCGGTTCGTCCTGACGAGATGGTGCCACGGGCCGGCGAGATGGCGCGGGTGGTGGCGCGCATCTATCCGCCGCCCAAACGGGTGCTGCATGGTGCGCCGGATTACGCACTTCGCGCCCGTGCCAGTGATGTCGTGGCAAGCGGCTATGTCACAGACTGGCGCGCTGTCGCCCGGGACGATCCGGCGCATCGTGGCTGGGCAACGCGTCTTTCCGCCTTCCGGCAGGCCCGCGCCGACCAGATTGCGGGCAGCATGACAGCGCCGGCAGGCGGCATCGCGGCGGCGTTGCTGATCGGTGATCGCCGCTATGTGAGCGAGGCGACCTACGACCTGTTTCGTGGCTCGGGACTGGCGCATCTGTTGGCCATCTCGGGTCTCCATATGGGGCTGCTCTGTTTTGGTCTCATTGCCTGTTTGCGCGGGCTTGCGGCGCTTCTGCCATCGCTTGCCTGCCGCATGCCGGTTCACAAATTCGCAGCTGTCGCCGGCGTTACTGCCGGTCTTGGCTATGTGTTGCTCTCCGGGCTTTCGATCAGCGCCATCCGCGCTTTCCTGATGGCGATGTTGATTCTCGCGGCATGGCTGATCGACCGGCTCGGCCTGACGGTGCGGAATGTCGGTCTGGCGGCGGGGGCCATTCTTCTGGTCTCGCCCCTGGCGCTGTTTTCGGCCGGGTTCCAGCTTTCCTTCGCGGCCACGGCGGCCTTGGTGATCTGGTTCGAAAGCTGGCGTGGCCAGACCTCCGGCGGAGGCACCATGCGCCGGGCCGGACGGTGGCTGACCGATCTGGTCACCGCCTCGTTGATCGCCGGTGCCGCGACGCTGCCACTGACTGCCTATCATTTCGGGGCTGTCGCGCCCTGGGGAGTGGTGGCCAATCTTCTCGGCATCCCGCTCACAGGCCTGTGGATCATGCCAGCCGGGCTGGCGGTCCTGATCACCACCGCACTGCCGGTGCCGGATCTTATTCACAAGATGGCCTTGCTGGTGATGCAGAGCGGCATCAATGCGTTGGTGACCGTTGCCGGCTGGTTTGAAAGTCTGCCAGCCTCGCCATGGCCGGTGACGCCGCCATCACCGGCATTGCTGATTGTCGGTTATACCGGTCTTGGCCTGTTGATGTGCGTTGAGGCCAGTAGGCGGCAAAAAATAGCCGGCAGCGCCTGCCTTGCCTGCATTCTCGCGGTCTGGCTTGTCATACGCCCACCAGTTGCCGGTATTCTGTTCGCGCGCGGGCAGGGGGTTCATCTCGTGCTGCCGGGAGAGAGTGGCACCGCGGTGGCCTTCACCGCGCGCGGGGGCGGCCGCTCTCCGATTTCCTGGCCGACAATGCAGCAAGAAGCCTCGCGCAAAGCATAGATAAAAGAACAAGGCGGCAGGCTCTGGTATTGTTTCGGCATGGAAACGGGACACAGATCGCCGTTGTCACCTCACGCGGCCTTCTCGGCGCGGCATGCCGCGGTTCGGCACGCCCGGTCATTGCCACTGTCCACGCTGATTATCCGTGCCGCGACGGCACCCCGCTGCTCAGCCTTGCCGCGTTGCCACCGGACAATTATCTGCTCCACATCGTAGGGAATTTCGTGCGTGCAAGGGCAAGTGACGGTCAGTATTTCCTGATCAAGCCGGTCAGGCGTCCCTGAACCTCAACATCATTTGTCTGGAAATAGCGGGTCTCATAACGCGGGTTTTCGGCTTGCAGACCGATGCGCCCGGGTTCTTTCAGCAGCGTCTTCAGTGTGGCCTCCTGTTTCTGGATCAGGGCCACGACAATCTCGCCATGATTGGCTGTATTCGCGCGTTCGATCACCACGGTGTCACCTTCGAGGATGCCGGCTTCGATCATTGAGTCGCCGACGATCTCAAGTGCGAAATGTTCGCCCCGGCCAAGCATGCTTGCAGGCACTTCAAGCTGGTTCGACGGATCGCTGAGCGCCTCGATCGGCGTGCCGGCGGCAATCCGGCCAAGCAGCGGCAGGCTGACCGCATCAGCGGCACTGGCCACGGCGCGGCCGATCTCGCCCATCGCATTCGACGCCGGCTTCAGGATTTCGATGGCGCGGGCCCGGTTGGCCAGTCGCCGGATATAGCCGCGTTCCTCAAGCCCGGACACCAGCCGGTGAATGCCGGATTTCGATGCCAGGCCGAGTGCATCGCGCATCTCGTCAAAGGATGGTGGTATGTCATGCGCCTCGGCATGCGCGGTCAGATAGTCCAGAAGTTCCTTCTGTTTGCGTGTGAGCATGGTCGCCTCCACATATTCCGGTCCCGTTCTGACTATGTTCTATCAATGTTCTTTTGGATACGCAAGGGTACATGAACAAAAGCGGATCAAAGCAGCGGGTCGAGAGGCATCACCATGACCATGTCGCCTGCCTGCCGCGCCTCATCAAACGGTGGGCGCACAACCAATGCGTTGGCACCGGCATAGATGCTGATCATCGAGCTGTCCTGCTTTTGCGCCGGCGTTACGACAGCCCGGCCTTGTGAATCATAGTCGAGTGTGGCGCGCAGATAGTCCTGGCGGCGGTCATTGGCTTTCAGGTCGATGGCAAGCCGCGCCGCGATCATCTGCGGGTGGTGATCGGCGCCGCTCAGGCGGGCGATGGCCGGGCGGAGGAAGATATTGGCGCATACCGCGCTGGAGACAGGGTTGCCCGGAAGCCCGAGAAGGGGAATGTCATCAATGCGGCCATGGATCAGCGGTTTGCCGGGGCGCATGGCGATTTTCCAGAAGCCGAGCTCGGTGCCGCTTGCCGACAGATCGTCAACAATATGGTCATGAACCCCGACCGAGGCGCCGCCTGTCGTCACCACAAGGTCGAGCGGGGCCGGTGCGGCACGGACGCAGGACAGCACGGCGCCAGGTCGGTCGCGGGCAATGCCAAGATCGATCGGGACTGCCCCGCAAGCCGCGATGAATGATGCCAGATAGGTCGCGTTCGAGGAGATGATCTGGCCCGGGCCGGGCGTTCCACCGGGGGGTACCAGTTCATCTCCGGTCGACAGAATGCCGACATTTGGCCGGCGCCATATGCTGGCCTCGGTGTGGCCGGCCGAAATCGCCAGTGCGATCAGCCGTGCCGACATCACAGTGCCGGCGGTCAGAATCATGTCGCCGGCGCTCACATCCAGCCCGGCCGGCCGGATGAACTGACCTTTGCGTGGCACTTCTTTGACAGTGATTGTCGCGCCGTCTGTCTCGCCGGTGGCGCTCGCATCCTCCTGCAGCAGAATAGTGTCGGCACCATCCGGTATCACGGCGCCGGTGAAAATCCGGATGGCCTCACCTCCACCCATGCTGCCATTCCACGGACGGCCGGCGGCGGATTCACCAGCCCGTGTCAGCCTGGCCCCCGGGGCCGGGCAGTCGGCGGCGCGAACGGCGTAGCCGTCCATAGCCGATACCGCGGCCGGTGGCAGGCTCAGCCTGGCGGCGATATCGGTTGCCAATGCGCGGCCCCTGACATCCTGTAGCTTGCAGATTTCGGTATCAGACGGCACAAGTCCATTGAGGATACGGTCCAGCGCATCGGCAACAGCAAGGAGAGGGGGGGCAGTCTGGTGCTTTGGCCCCTCATTCATCGGCATTGAAAACCCCGGACTTTCCGCCGGATTTGTGTGTCAACCTGACCGACCCGATCACCATCGCGCGGTCAACCGCCTTGCACATGTCATAAATCGTCAGCGCCGCGACGGACACCGCCGTCATGGCTTCCATTTCAATGCCTGTGCGGCCGGTCACTCGGCAGGTGGCGGTGATCTGCACCCCGGGAAGACCGTCATCCGGTTCCAGATCGACCGCGACATGATCAAGGCCAAGCGGGTGGCAGAGCGGGATCAGGCTGGCCGTCTGCTTGGCGCCCATGATGCCGGCCAGTCGCGCCACCCCGAGGACGTCGCCCTTGCCAAATCCGCCCTCGCGAATTTTCGCCAGCGTGCCGGCGGCCATGGTGATGCTGCCCTGTGCCACCGCGACACGGTCGGTCACCGGCTTGTCACCGACATTGACCATATGGGCCTTGCCGTCTGCATCGAAATGGGTGAGGTCGGACATGGAATTTACCCTCCGGCGGGAACGGGATTGGCAAGAATGGCTTTCGTCGCCGCCGCCACATCATTGGCGCGCATCAAAGATTCGCCAATCAGGAAACAGCGCGCGCCCGACGCTGCCATGCGTGCCAGGTCCGCCGGTGCAAACAGCCCGCTTTCGGCGACGGCGATCCTGTCATCGGGAAGATCGGGCAGCATCGCGGCACCAACATCAAGCGAAATGTCCATGGTTTTCAGATTGCGGTTATTGATGCCCATGAGAGGCGATTTCAATTTGCAGGCACGGGCCAGTTCAGGCCGGTCATGCACCTCGATCAGCACGTCCATGCCAAGCTCCATGGCGCAGGCTTCGAGTTCGGCCGCCTCGCCATCATCGAGCGCGGCCATGATCAGCAGGATACAATCGGCGCCAAGCGCGCGGGATTCCACAATCTGGATCGGATCGATCATGAAATCCTTGCGCAGCACCGGCAGACTGACGGCGCTTCGCGCCGCGACCAGATATTCCGGTGCGCCCTGGAACCAGGGCGCGTCGGTCAGGACAGACAAACAGGTCGCACCGCCCGTTTCATAGGCGTGGGCGAGGGTTTCAGGGTCGAAATCCGCACGGATCAGCCCCTTTGAGGGTGAGGCTTTCTTGAGTTCGGCGATCAGCCCGTACCCGTCCGTCGAGGCGCTGCCGAGAGCCGTGGCAAATCCGCGAACCGGCGAGGCGGCTTTTGCCGCCGCTTCGAGGTCGGACCGCGATGTAGTGGCCTTCAGTGCGGCCACCTCGTCGCGTTTGCCCGCGACAATCCTTGCCAGAACATCCTGCATTGCCCTAGGCGCCCCCGTCATTGCTGTTGGTGATGGCGACAAGCCTGTCGAGGGCCGCCATGGCCTTGCCACTGCCAATCGATTCGATGGCCCGCTCGGCCGCGTCCTGCAGGGACGGTGCATAGCCACCAGCCACCAGGGCCGAAGCGGCGTTCATGATGACAATGTCACGATAGGGGCCGGTCGCACCGTCAAGCACCGCGCGCAGGCTGGCCGCGTTCTCCTCCGGCGTGCCGCCGCGAAGCTCGTCGATCGACGCTGTCGCCAGCCCCAGATCATCCGGCGAGACGGTGAATTCCTCGATGTCGCCGCTGGCCAGCGCGGCAACGCGTGTCGGGCCGGTTGTCGATACCTCGTCAAGGCCGCTGTCGCCATGCACAACCCAGGCATGGGTCGTGCCGAGATCGGCCAGCGCGCGCGCGAATGGCACGCACAGGCCAGGGTCGAACACACCGACCATGATCCGGCTGACCAGCGCCGGGTTGGCGAGTGGCCCCAGCATGTTGAAAATCGTCCGCAGGCCGAGATCGGCGCGCACCGGCGCAACATGGCGCATCGCCGAATGATGGCGCGGCGCCATCAGGAAACAGATTCCGGCCTCGTCAAGCGCGCGCCGCACGGTTGTCATCTCGCAATCCAGATTGATGCCAAGGCAGGACAGCACGTCGGCCGCGCCGCTTTTCGACGAGACAGCCTTGTTTCCGTGTTTGGCAACCGGCACGTCACAGCCGGCGACAACAAAGGCCGTCGCGGTGGAAATATTGTAGGTGCCGATGCCGTCGCCGCCGGTTCCGACAATGTCCATGGCACCTTCCGGCGCTTCGATCACCATGGCCTTTTCGCGCATGACGCTGGCCGCGGCGGCGATATCCTCAACCCGCTCGCCCCGCATTTTCAACGCCGTCAGGAACGCCGCCATCTGGATCTGGCTGACCTCGCCGTCCATGATGGCGCTGAAACAGTCGCGGATCTCGTCCGGAGACGGCATGTCGCCTTCGGTCAGCTTTCTCAGGGGAACGCGCATGACGCTTGTCATCGGGGGCCTCAGGGCTGGTTGCCGGTCCTGAGCGCAGGATCCGGCATGGTGGACAGGGTTGTCAGGCAGATGGCCTGCCGGCAGACTATATGAAGCCGGTCCGGCAATGGCAAGCTAGCCGACGGCCGGGCACTGGCAAGCAAGCTGGCGATTGGAACCGGTTGGCGACGGAAGCCGGAAATGCATTTTCGGTGACGCGGCCGCACAGGACAATGATTTGCCAATGCCGGGCGTTATACCGGAACGTTCTTTGCTTTTTCCGCACCCTGTTCATTTTCCGCTAGAGCGCAGCGTGATCTGCGTTACTCTCGCTCATATCGCCGATTTAATGATCAACTTGCGGGCGATTAAAAAATGCAGCTAAAGCGCTCGGACCGTTACCGGTCACCCAGGCTTTCTCAGCCGCCACGGGACCAGCGCTAGCTATAGTTTGCTGGGTTCGGGGCGGTTTTTTTATGATCGTTTTCTGCGCAGCGTTGACAAGTCACCGGCCCCTTCGGGCCAGGGGCCGGCCGTCCCAGAATTCGGCCGGGCGATTTGATTTCAGCTTGTGCGCCCCGGCATATCGTCGAAAGCACCAAAGAGGAGACCGATAATGTCCGATCTTGTATCCA
>Ga0181592_10001316_pt1 | contig 20026 bp, 11 predicted proteins | sample 071ome_20_FD_133755 | JGI IMG/M metagenome (GOLD analysis project Ga0181592, IMG submission 133755) | Coastal salt marsh microbial communities from the Groves Creek Marsh, Skidaway Island, Georgia - 071412BT metaG (megahit assembly) | ecosystem: Environmental > Aquatic > Marine > Intertidal...
GGCGTCGACGCCGCGAAGCGCGGAGTCGTTCCGCGGGCGAGCGCGGGGGACGCCCTGGCGCCGCCCGCGGTGTTCGAAGCCGCGTGCGGGGCGGCGGAAAAGAAAGGGGCGCAGACGCCGACGACGACGCTGACGTTGGGCTTTAGCGCCGGGGCGCTCATTGGATTCGGGGCGTTGCTCATGACGTGCGTCGGCGGCGCGTCTCCGGCGCTGGCGAGCGCGAATCCTGGGTTGAGCGCGTTTTTGAAGGGCGCGATCGGGTTACCCGCCGGGTTGACGATGGTGATTCTCACCGGCGGGGAGCTCTTCACGGGAAACGTCATGGTGATGCTGAGCGGGTTGTTAACCGGCGCGGTGGATGCGGGTAAATTGGCGCGGTCTTGGGCGCTCTCGTACGTCGGTAACTTTGCTGGGTCGGTATTTATGGCTTGGATGGCGTACACGGCGATGGCGGCGGCGGCACCGGCGGCGACGGCGGCAGCCGTGGGTATCGCTACGACCAAGGCGAGCCTTCCCTTTGGCGTCGCCGTGGCCAAGGGCGTCTTGTGCAACTGGCTCGTGTGTCTCGCGGTGTGGGGGACCATGGCCACGACCTCGGTCGCGGGTAAGATTTTGGCAATCTTTTGGCCCATCACCACCTTTGTCGCGCTCGGGTTCGAGCACAGCGTGGCGAACATGTTTTTGATTCCGCACGGGATGCTTTTCGGCGCCGACGTCACCTTTGCTCAAATGATGACGAACAACATCATTCCGGTGACGATCGGTAACGTCATCGGCGCCGCCGTCTTCGTCGCCGGTGTTAACTGGCTCGCGTACGGCAAAAAATAGACGACTCGAGCGATTGATGATTGATGAACGCGATGATTGAGCGCCGCGGGTTTCGCGACGCCACGTGGCGTTGAGTGAATGAAATAAAAATAACAAAATTTTCCAATAATGTTGAGAGCGCTACTTATTACACGTTCGTTTAATGATGCTGAAGCTGGTTAATACCGGATGATGCACTCGTCTGGGTATCCGAGCGTCTTGAGCGCTGGGATGCACGCGTCCTCCTCGAACGCTGGCGGACCGCACATGACGGCGACGCTCGACGTCCCATCCGCCGCAAACCCGTGCTTTTGGATAATCGGAAGGTTAATGCGCCCGTACGTGATTCGATCTTCGCTCCATTCCGCATCCGTTTTGTCCTCTTTCGCCCATGTCTCCTTTGAAATCATGTAGTGCGTCTTGAAGCGACCGGGGTGTTCGCGCTCGAGCCGATCGAGCGTGTACTTTAACAAGACGTCGTCCTCCGTCTTGTTGGCGTAAATAAAGGAGAGCTCGGTTTCATCATCGGCATCCGCGAGAACGGCGACGATGAGTTGAAGCATGGGCGCGACACCGGTGCCACCGCCAAGAAGCGTCATTCTTTTCACTCGCGGCAAGTCTTTACCGTCAATCTTAAAGAGACCTCGACCGGCGTATTTAATGTGCCCGACTGGTCCCTTGACGTCGACGGCGTCGCCTTCGTTGAGATGGTGCAAGTACTGCGTCAGCGCGCCACCCTCGGGATACGCCTCGTGGACGTCCGAGTAGTAAATCTTAATCACGAGCTCCACCGCGCCGAGGGTTCCGTTGAGCGAAGACGGCGTGTACGCGCGCATAACCTTTTTCCCGTTCCATTCTCCGCGCAAGTAGACGTGATGTCCCACGGGCATGCCGCATTGATGCGCGTCGCTCTCGAGCTTGAGTCGAAGAAGAACGCTGTCGTGCGAGAGCGGCACCTTCTTTTCAATCTTCAGCGAGAGCCATTTCTTCGGGTTGAGTCCCATCGGGGCGTCGTCGCTGACGATGTTCTTGGCACCCGCCCACATGCGATCGAACGCCGCCGCTTCGGCGTCTCGGCCGAGAAGCGCGTCGCCGTACGCATCCTTGTGTTCTTTGTAAAAGTTCACCAAGTGCACGGGTCCACGCTTTGGCATTTCGGGCCATTGTTTCTTTGGCGCTTCATCCTCGACGACGACGATCTCTCGCGTCGTCGCTGCCGTCGCGCTCGCGGCGGCTTGATCCGCCGTGCCCAACTCACCAATGTAAAACGGATCGAGCTGCTTCCACGCCTTTGCGCTGTGCACGGCTTCGAAATCCTCAGTCACGTCTTCACCCGCGTTCATCGTGATACTCGCGTTTCCGCCCGGGTGAAGACCTTCCTTCAAATACGCGTTGACGTCGTATACTTTACCCTTGACGACGATCCAACAATCGCCTTCGGTGTTGTGTTTTTCAACCTCCTCCATGCTGATGTACTTGACGTCCTCGCTCGGCGGCGCCGCGGCGTCAGTCTTTGCGACTGCGACATCATCATCCTTCTTCTTCTTCTCGACCGCCCGATCGTCGACAATGGTGACAGAAACCTCGGATGCGGATGCGACGCGGTCGTCGAGACTCTCGCCCGCGCGAGCAGCCTCGAGAGATTCGATGATTGGTTTCCACCCGCCGGCTTCGTTACCCATCCATCCGCCCTTGAGCGCGCCGGGTTCGGTGGGATGCTCGCAGTGTATGTACGTCGGTGCCGTCGCGCTCGTCGCCTTGGGTGCGAGTTTGACTCTGAAATAACAGTTGTTACCCATGCCCATGAGATTCCAAGTGAAATCGCGGGGTTGTCTGTTGTTGGCCTCGTCCCATGCGCGGCACATGACTTCCTTGGCTGAAGCGAGCTCGGCGACGTCTACGTCCAATTCCCAAAACACCCAACACCAGTGTTTACCGTACATGTTTGGCTTGCATGGGCGAATGATTTTAGCGAGGCGCCACTCGTAACCACCGTTGACGCTGACTTCGACGCGCGTGACGGCGCGACCACCGCCAGAGTAGGCGTATCCCTTGACGGCGTACGTCTTCTGGTCGAGCGGTACGCACTCGTCGTGCGCCGGCGATGAGATTGCGCTGTTAATGTTGAGCTCGTTGAAGATGTACTCGGGTTTCTCCCACCAGTTTTCTTTGTCTGCCGTGGCGGCATCGATACCTGGCGGCATGATGCGGTTGTCCCTAAAGTGGTAAAAGTTGTCGCTCGGTTCCTTGGTGACGCGAATCGTCGTGAGAAACTTAATCATGCGACCGCCAATGTAACCGGGGATAAGCAAGCGTATCGGGAACCCGTGATCCGGGCGAAGCGATTCGCCGTTTTGAGCGTAACACACCATGACGTCTTCGGCGGGATCGAGCGCCTTACCGAGCGGAATGGACGTGCCGTACGTGCCATCTTTTCCCTTGGGCAACTCGCCTTTCGGCCCTTCAAAGCACACAAAGCGTCTCTCCGCGGTAACCTCAGTCACACCACACTCGCGCAAAAGCACGCGCAGCGGTACCCCGGTCCACAACGAGTTACTCAAACCCGCGGCGCCCCATCCAAACCCAATCGTCTTCTCGTACATGTTCTGTTCCTTGCGTCTATTACCGGCGCACACCAACAAGCACGGAATCGTCATGGAAGGCTTGCGCAACAACTCGTTCATCGTGTACGACTTGGTTCGCTTCACATCCTCCCCTTCAATCGTCAACCTGTGCTCGCTCCACTTGATCATTTGCGCCGCACCGTGATTGCGCACAAAGTGCAGCTCTGCCGGGGTGATTCCTCCGCACTTCATCAACGCGCTCAGCGGAGGCTCCACGTTGAACGGGTGCGTACCCGTCAGTCGCACCAAAGCCTCGTGTCTCGGCACCCAGTTATCCGGCGTGTTCAGATCCCGCCGATCCGGCCTCGCCCCCTCAATCTTCGCGCGCGTCAACGCCCCGCCGTCCCCACCGTTCTCGAGCAACAAACGCGCCACTTCTTCCCGCGATAGAATCATTCGCGTCGTCGAACCGACATCTTCATCCTCTTCACCCGCCCCTGCCGATTCCTTCCCCAGACGACCTCCTCTCCTCGTCGCCTCGGTCTCCACGTTTAAAACGCTCGCGCGCCCGTCCTCGTTCCCGGGCGTCGTTCCCCGTCGTCGTCCAAACATCGTCGGCGGCGTCTCGGTGTGCGGACGCGTCGCGGTCGACCGACCACACTCTGTCAACACGCACGCACTCATTCACTCATTCAGTCATTCATTCATTCAACCATCCGTCGCGGCGCGCCCGCCCGCGCGCGCGATCGGTGCGAACGGAAATAACCCGAGAGGGTCGAAGCGTCGCCCTTTCGCCGACGCTTCGAATCGCGATTCGTCCGATCGCGCGCGCGCGCGAACGTCCGCGCCCACTTTCAAAAAACTTTCCTTCGAACCGTCGACGACGCGAACGTCCACACCCACCCACGAAAACGACGGTTCGTGAACCGTCGGGGTTTCGAAAGGTCGCGAAAGGACGCGAACCGGCGCGCTTCTTTTTCGCGTCAAACGCGTCAAGCCGTCGACCGCGCCCGGGTCGGTCGAATCGGCGTCGACGCGCGGTACGCGGGTGGATGTGCGAGAAATTGGCGAAGAGACGCGAAAAGGTGGGGACGGACGCGCGCGTCCGCGGGTGGATGTGGATGTCGCGCGGGAAGTGCGCGGGACGCGAGTGACGCGTGTGGACGCGTCCGCCCGCAGACCGCGACGCGTCGAGCGCGCGAAGGGAACGCGAATCATGTCGTCCGTGAGAAGCGCGGGCGCGGTGAAATGCGTGTCGTCGTCGTCGTCGTCGTCGTCGCGAGTGGCGTCGGCGAAGCGCGAGTTGGCGCCGAAGAAGAAGTGTGGTGAATCGACGCTCGTGGCGCAGGTGGCGCAGCGGGTGGATGGCGGGGCGAACGTCGTCGCGCAGCGCGCCGTCGTCGGAGGTTCGCTCGGCGCGGCGTGCGTCGCCGGTGCGGTGACGTACGCGGTGACGCGGGGTGCGCGCGCGGCGGGCGCGCGGGCGGTGACGAACCCGAACGAGGTGGAAGGACGCGTCGAGCGATCGATGCGTTGGGTGGCGGAAGACGCGGACTCTCTCAAAGCGCACAACGAGGAAACGATCGCAAAGTACGCGCCGTTCCCGGAACCGGCGAAAGAGGATGCGCACGTGTATAAAGATGATGCGGGGTACTACGTCGTCAAGGAGGAGTGGCAAAAGCCGACGAATCCGTTTGAAAAGTTGAAGTTGGCCAAGGATCCTATGCGCGAGCTCGTCGGTATGAATGGATTGGAGGCCATGGCGAAAGCTTCGGCGGCGGATTTCAAGGCTTGGGACGAGGCTTTGAACGATCCGGATGAGACGGATCAACGTCCAAAGTGGGCGGGTTTGTTTCACAGGCGTAAAGGGCACTATGGACGCTACATGATGCGCCTCAAGCTTCCAAACGGGCTCATCAGCTCGACGCAGATGCGCTACCTCGCGAGCGTCATCGAGCAGTACGGTGAGGACGGTTGCGCCGACATCACGACGAGACAGAACATTCAGCTTCGTGGCGTTGAGCTCAAGGATGCCCCAGAGATTCTGAGAAGACTCGAAGAGCTCAACTTGTGCTCGCTTCAAAGCGGTCTCGATAACGTGAGAAACGCGACGGGTAATCCGCTCGCCGGTTTCGATCCGCTCGAAATCGTCGATACTCGCCCGTACACGCTGGCGATTCAAGAGTACGTCACCGGCGGCGGACGGGGTAACCCGGCCATCGCCAACTTGGGTCGCAAGTGGAACGTCTGCGTCGTCGGCAGCAGCGACTTTTTCGAGCATCCCGACATCAACGACTTGGCCTTCATCCCGGCGATGAAGAATGGCGAGTTTGGTTTCAACTTGATTGTCGGCGGTTTCATCTCTTCTCAACGAGCGGCGGAATCTGTGTCCCTTGACGCTTGGGTTCCTGAGGGCGAACTCGTCGCCGCGACGCACGCCGTACTCACGACTTTCAGAGACTACGGTCATCGTGGCAACAGACAAAAGTGCCGCATGATGTGGCTCATCGACGAGATGGGTCTCGAAAACTTTCGCGCCGAAGTCGCCTCTCGCATGGCTTCTGGAGTCATGGAACGCGCCGCGGAAGTCGATCTCATCGATCGCTCGCAACCGCGCAGAAGCTACATTGGCGTTCACAAGCAGAAACAAGAAGGTTTCAGCTGGGTCTCCGCCGCCGTACCGGGAGGTCGCATGCAACCAGAGGATCTCGCCGAGTTGGCAACCTTGGCCGAAACGTACGGCAACGGCGAAATTCGTCTCACCGTTGAACAGAACTTCATCATTCCGCACGTTCCGAACGACAAGGTTGAACAACTTTTGCAAGAACGCTTGTTCCAAGAGTACACGCCGTTCCCTGGTAAGCTCGTCTCCAACATGGTCGCCTGCACGGGTAACCAGTTTTGCGGTTTTGCGCAAATCGAAACCAAGCGTCAAGCGCTCGAAATGGCTGAACACTTGGAAAGCGTCCTCGACTTATCCAAGGACGTGCGCATGATTTGGACTGGGTGTCCGAACTCTTGCGCTCCGGTCCAAGTCGCGGACATCGGGCTCATGGGTGCGCAAGTCAAGAACCCGACTGGTGAGAAGGGCATGGTTCCGGGCGTTAACATTTTTATCGGCGGCACCGTGGGACCGAACGGCCACCTCAAGGAAAAGCCAGAAATCGAAAAAGTGCCGTGCAGCGAACTCAAGCCGGTGCTCGAGAGCATCATGATTGATCAGTTTGGCGCGACGCGCAAGGCGACGCCGACGCCGAACCCCGGTCGGGCTTCGCGATGGAAGATTAATAAATCCGCACAGTACACCAAGGGGACTCCAAAGGCGATGGGCAAGGCGACGCACATTTGCACGGGTTGCGGCTACATTTATCAAGAGACCAAGCCATTCGGTGAGTTGCCGGATGATTACGTCTGTCCTTCCTGCAGCGCGCCAAAGTCCAAATTTGAAGCCATGAAGCAAGAAGCTGATCCAGTGAGCGCCCGACCCGTCGTCGAGTACCCGGAAGGTACGCTCGTGACGCTCAAGAGCGGCGAAACCGTCAGTCTCAAGCTCACAGAGAAGGAGCAAGTGACGGACAACACCGTCCGATTCCGTTTCGCGCTTCCGTCCGCCGAACACATTCTCGGACTTCCCGTCGGACAACACGTCACCGTGACGATCGATGGCGTCTCTCGTCCTTACACGCCCATTTCGCGCGACATGGACAAGGGATTCGTGGATCTCCTCGTCAAGGTGTACGAAAACGGCGCGTTGTCGCAAAAGCTCAACGCCGTCCCAGTCGGCGCCACCGTCGACTTCCAAGGTCCGCAAGGCTTGGTGACGTACACTGCGCGTGGCGAATTCTCCGTCGTCGATCCGGTGAGCGGCCAGATTGCCAAGCGCGCTTGCAAGCGAGTGGCGATGATCGCCGGAGGCACCGGAATCACTCCCATGCTTCAAGTCATCAAGCAAATCTTCAACGATGTCGGAGACACGACGCGCGTGGACTTGCTCTTCGCGAACGTGTCCTCCGCCGACATTCTGTTAAAGGAGGAGCTCGACGCGCTCGCCGCCGCGCACGCCAACTTGACGGTGCACTACGCCATCGATACCGCCGAGGCGGGCTGGAACGGCCACGTCGGTTACGTCTCCGAATCCATGATTAAGAAGACTTTGCCGAGCGCCGGCGACGACGTCGCCGTTCTCGTGTGCGGCCCGCCCGCGATGGTCGAAAAGGCTGTCGTTCCGGCGCTCGATGCCTTGTCTTACGCGGCTGACTCGCGCATCTTCTTCTAAAGACACAACACTCTTCGTCGCCCGTTTCTAGTTGATCGCGACGTGTAACACTCATCCAATACCATCCGAATACGAATACGAACCGCGCCCGCGTCCGCGAACGAACCGATCAAACGCGCCCGAACAAAGGCGACGGACGATAACGATAACGAGGACGCGACGCGAATGCTAGAGACGGGGAAAACTCGCAGTGGGCTCGCGGCGACGCATGAATAACGGTGTTATTAACAGGGCATAAACAGGGTCAAATGTTACAACCGGGAGACGCGCGCTACGACGAGCGGTCGCGTTTAATTAAGCGTACGCCGCCGCGGCGGCAGACTGTCTCTTGTTGTCGATAAAGTAGCCCGCGGTGCCGGCGACGATGGAAAACGCGATGAAAAAGCTCATCGTGCCGACCAACGCTTGCGGGCGGCGGTCGTAAGTTTCCACGGTGAACGCGCACGCGTCCTCGGTTTGGCCCCACGCGGTGTACCCATCCGCGGTGGATTCCAAAACTTGAATGCTGTACTTAGCCGGGGCAATGTTGCGCGGAACCTCGATCTCAACGCTGTTATCGCTCGGATCGATCCCGGTTTTCAGCGCCGCCGATTCCACGACGGTTTGCTTGCACTTCTTATTCTTGGCGATGACGTCGTTAAACTTGCGCCACGGCTTCCCCGTGACTTCCGAGTCGTCGTAGCACAGCTTCACCGCGAGCGTGCTCCCCGCCGTCGGCGTGAACCCGCTCCACGCGACCGTGAGCGTATCCGCACCGGCTTTCGCGATCGCCCCCGTCGCGCACGCCGATCCGCTTCCGACCGCCGTCGTCACGTCGATGCTCTCCGTCATCTCGCTGTACTTGGTGAACGCCGTCGCCCCGTTCGCCATGGCGGACATCGCCACGGCGCCCACGAGCAATTTCTTCGCCGTCATCTTCGTCGTCGTCGTCTTCTTGGCCATGATACCGTTCGTCGTCGTCGTTTCTCCTTTCCCGTTCGTCGTCGTCGTCGTCCGCTCGCTCGCTCGCTCGATCGTCCGCGCGTCGAAGTGTGTCGGTCGACGCGTCGACATCATCGTCGTCGTCCGTTCGTGTCGTTCGCGTCCTTCACCCGCGAACGACAGACACCGCCCGCCCCGCCCTCTCGCGTCGCTTCGGGTCCCTTCGCGCCCTTCGCTTTTTACTCGAGTCCCCGGTCGACGGTTCGTGTCGATCGATCGATCTCGATCCCGACTATTCGACACGCCGCGATCGCGATCTAGGTATTGGTGGTGATAAACCTTTTTAGGGGATCCGATCCGGTCCGATCCGGTCCGATCCGGTCCGATCCGGTCCGATCCGGTCCGGTCCGGTCCGAGTGCTCGTACTCGTACTATCGATGGTAAAATACCCGTCTGTCTCTGTCGTCGTCTCTGTCGGGACACGAAACGTCGTCCCTTCGCGCCCCTTGGTCCGCCGGGTGCGTTTTCACCCATCCGTCGACGGGCGCGATGCATACCGATGCGATCGACGGGATCGACCGGCACTTGTCGACGCGCGCGCGCGAACGCACCGACGACGACACACATAGTACCTCTGTCTGCGACACGCATCGATCGATCATGGCGCCGATGACGCAAACGACGTTTAGCGTTCCGGTGGATAGGTACGCGCGCTGAGCGACGACGACGACGCGACGACGCGACGACGCGATGGACGACGCGTGTCGTTTCGTGTGTCTGACGGATTCGGTCGAGGGAAAGGACGGACGCGCGCGGTCGCGGTGGAGCGGACGCGTCGCGCGTCGCGCGAGGAGAAGGAAAACGGTCGTGCGCGTTGTTTTTTGTGTGTGCGAGCGAGTGGACTGACGGGACGGCGCGCGCGCGACGGGGTGACCGTCGACGCGTTCGACGCTTTTTGGACGCGCAGCGAAAACAAAGCGATGAAGCTCAACCCGTTGAACTTTTCGCGACCGCACCACCTCTCCTTCCACATGTCGTGGTTGGGTTTCTTCATCTCTTTCGTCTCCACCTTTGCCGCGGCACCGATGATTCCGGTGATTCGCGAAGATCTCGGCCTGACCAAGCCGCAACTCGGAAACGCCGGTCTCGCGGCGGTGACGGGTACCATTATTTGCCGCGTCATCATGGGTTCGGTGTGCGACATCATCGGCCCGCGTCTCGGCCTCTCTATCATTCTTCTCGCCACGGCGCCGTTTTGCTTCGCCATGGCCCTGGTGACTGGTTTTGAAGGATTCCTCATCTGCCGTCTCGGCATCGGTCTCGGCCTCGCGACGTTCGTCGCGTGCCAATTCTGGATGTCTTGCATGTTCAACAACAAGTGCGTCGGTCTCGCCAACGCCACCGCCGCGGGCTGGGGTAACCTCGGTGGCGGTGTCACGCAGTTTCTCATGCCGGGCATCTACGCCATCTGCTACGCTGCCACCAAGCAACACTCCTTCACCGCCTGGCGCTGGGCGTACATCTTCCCGGGCTTGTGCCACGTCTTCGTCGGTCTCGCCGTGATGTTCCTCGGCCAAGATTTGCCGGATGGCAACTACAAGGTGCTCACCACCTCTGGCGCGCTCGAAAAGAAGAACGCTTTGCTCGTCAACAAGCTTGGCATGATGAACTACCGCATGTGGATCATGGTTCTCACCTACGGCATGTGCTTCGGCGTCGAGCTCACGATGAACAACATTGTCGCCGGTTACCTCTTCGATCAATTCGGCGTCTCTTTGCAAACCGCCGGCGTCTTGGCGTCCTGCTACGGTCTCATGAACCTCTTCGCCCGCTCTGTGGGTGGTATCCTTTCCGATTGGGCTTCCTCCCGCTTCGGTATGCGCGGTCGCCTCTGGACCTTGTGGATCTGCCAAACCGTTGAAGGCATCCTCTGCATCTTCATGGGTCTCTCCAAAAACAACCTCGGCGTCACCATCGCCTTCATGGTTTTCTTCTCCATTTTCGTCCAAGCGTCCGAAGGCGCCTCCTACGGCATCGTCCCCTTCATCACCCGTCGTGCCCTCGGTGTCGTCTCTGGCTTCATCGGCGCCGGAGGTAACGCCGGTGCGACTATCTCGACGGCGCTCTTCTTCACCAAGGAAAGCATCCAAACCTACGAAGGCCTCCAATACTTGGGCATGACTGTCATCGGCGTCACCGCGCTCGTGCCGCTCATTCACTTCCCGATGTGGGGCTCCATGTTCTTCCCGGCGAGCAAGGAAAGCACGGAAGAAGATTACTACATCCACCGTGAATTCACCCCGGAAGAGATCAAGTCTGGTCTCGCCGCGCCGGTCCAAAAGTTCTGCGAGAACTCTCGCAACGAACGCCCGGTCTGGAAGCGCGAAGAAACCGCCGGCAAGGTGTAATCGCGCAGTGTAATATGTCATTCCCGTGTATGCGATTCATACGACTGTGAATGGGTAAGATAGTTATTCTTAGGCGTATACCGGTACATGTTTCGTTAATACGAAAAGAACTTTACTTCCGCTACCGCACTAATCATTACAAGAAAGAAATAAACGAAACCCACTGTGTAAAACACCAGTTCCCATCGACTTCCGATTCTACTTGGGCTACCCGACTTCGATTCGCCGTTGAATCTCCATCAAGATGTGCGTACCGATACCCGCGGCGAAGCCCACCGCTGTGCTCTTCGTCGCAATCGTGACAGACGCAGTGACCATGACTAAATACTTCTGGTGCTGACGCCAACCGGGCTTGGTCTTGAGCCCCATGCCGATGAGCTCCAAGCTGGAAGAGAACAACATGACTCCCAAAATTGTCTTCGGAAAGTGCTCGAGTAGCTTCATGAGCGAGCTTCCGAACAGCAAACCCAGTAAGAGTTTACACACGCCCAAGAAAACTATCGAACCTCCGCCGCGCGCGCCGAACGCGTACTGCGCGGACAAACCACCGGCGCCGTGACACGACGGCATGGCGCCGAACCAACAGCCAACCAGGTTCATCACGCCGACGCTCGTTGCCACAGAGCTCGGAGACGCAGGTGTGTCCGGGAAGAGTTCCTTGCTAAGTGCGCAAATGGAAATGACGGAGTTGAGCGTCGTCAAGGGTAACTGGGGTATACCAGCGACGATCACACCCTTGCGTATCTCCGCGTTGGACGCGGTTATGAGTCGAGGCGTTTGCGGACCAAACGTCAAATCACTGAGAGCTCCACTTCTCGTCATCGCCATGATCAATCCAACGATAACGAGTATGAGTGCCATTGGAATGTAGTGTCGAGCGCGCTTCTTCTGTTGTTCGCCACCGAGCTCACCCTTGTTGACTGAATTCCCTCTTTGGGCTGGATACTCGGGAGAGCACACGTACATGACGACACACATCGAGATGATGGTCACGAGCAAACCATCCACACCGAGCATATCTCGCACATCTTTCCCATCCTTATCTTTGTACACGGCGAGCACGAACCCTTTCCGCGCCAACAACATGCCGAGACCAACCTGCATACCTTGTACCACAGCGAGCGGCGTCACTCTATTAAATACGTCCATCATCCTCGTCGTACCGAGCGTGAAAACCACGCTCGAGACGAATATGCCCGCCACCATGATCTCATTCGTCGTGAGCGCCGACTCACTCAGCGCCACGGCGGCGATCGTTTTCATCGGCTGCACCGGCATTGGAATTTCGTAAAGAAACGCCGTCAAAATGTTGTACAAACCGGTAAACACCACCGTCGTCCCAGCGTCCACTCCACACTCGATCGACAACCCAACCAACAGCGGTATGAACGTCCCTAAATCGCCCATCGCACCGCTCGCCTCGCGCCACCCGAAACCATCCCAAAACCGCCTCGCCTTGGCTCGAATCCCACGCTCGTCTCGCCTTTCCTCGGGCGTCAAACTCGTCTCGCCGGCGTCTTCCCGCCTTCCCGTCGTTCCTTCCGTCCCCGTCTTCTCGACCGACGCGACCGTCCCGACGAGCGCGCGCGCACCCCCGCGCACGGAATCGTCCCCGAGTCGTATCTCGTACTCCCCCGCCGACGTCATTCGCGTCTCGAACAACTCGAAGAGTCGTCCGTGTCGACAAGACTGGTTGTGTCGTCGTTTCTCTTTCGTTCGTCCGTCGCGTCTCTTTCACGACGTCGCGGGATGACGACGGATGACGACGGATGACGACGGTGTGTTTCCGTCTCTCGCACCGGTCGCGACGTGCGGACGGCGACGGCGCGTTGCGGCGCGAAGAGTGACGCGCGGCTGGTCGTCATCTTCTTCTCTCTTCAAGAGGAGAAACGAATGGCGTGGTATTAAATTAAAGGACACGCGCGGCGCGCACTACGACGAGGTTTAACCGCCAATCTTAATCATCGCCCTGTTATCCGATGCGGCGAGTTCGTGCATTCCGGCGTGCGCGGCTTTTTTGCGCTTCACGGCGGCGGAGATGACGCTGAGGAGACGATCGTCGTCGTCGCCGGAACGCATCGAGTCTCTGAGGCTGACTTCAGAATTCCCAAAGAGACAAACCTTGAGGTTGCCGTCCGCCATGATTCTGAGGCGGTTGCACCCGGAACAAAAGGAATTCGTCATGCTCGTGATGAAACTGACGGTACCGGCGTGGCCGGGGATGGAGAAGTTCTTGGCGACTTCTTCCTTGGGATCGGCGAGACGTTGAAGCGCGCCGAAACGCTCCTCAACGCGCGTCTTCATCTCCGCGTACGAAATCATCTTCTTCATGCTCCACTTGTTGCCGTCAAAAGGCATGTACTCTATAAATCTAACGTTAATGGGCTTATCCTTGGTCAGCTCGACAAAGTCGACGATTTCATCGTCATTCTGCCCTCGCATGACGACGACGTTTACTTTGACGGAATCGAAACCGAGCTCCACCGCTTTATTAATCGACGCCATCACCCGTTCCTGCCCCTTTCTCCTCGTCATGAATTCAAACTTTGCCGGCACGAGGGTATCGAGAGAAATGTTCAACCTCGTCAATCCGTTCGCTTTGAGCTTCTCCAACCGCTTCTCTAGCGTCACGCCGTTCGTCGTGACGCTCACGTCGCGGATCCCGGGTACGCTCGCCGCCCGCTTCACCACCTCTTCCAAATCCTTCCTCACCGTCGGTTCCCCGCCCGTCAACCGCACCTTATCCACCCCCGCGCTCGCAAACACCCGCACCAAGCGTTCAATCTCTTCCGCCGTTAACAAATCCCCGTTCGGGGTTAAATCCACACCCTCTTCCGGCATGCAGTACCCGCACCGCAGGTTGCACCGCTCCGTCAGGCTGATCCTCAGGTAGTTGTGTCTTCGCCCGAACCCATCCACGAGGGCGTCCCTCGGCGACGTCGACGTCGACGCTCGCATCGCCGCGAGCTTCCGCGCGTCGTCGTCGATTCGAAACGCCCGTTCGTCCGTCTCTTCGGCCCTCAGGGACGGTCGCAGGGACGCCTCGGCCGGTTGAGAAACCGTCGTCAGCGTCGCCTCTCGACACGTCGTCCACATCTTCGCGACCGTCGTCGACGTCTTCGTTTCCGCCTTGAGCGCGCGCGACGCCGCGATGGACGACGCGACGCGGTGGAGCATCGCCCGCGAACGGTGTCGCATCGTCGCGCCTCGTCGTTTTCCGTCCGTCGTCGAGGGCGAGAGTGGCGGGCGGCGTCTCGCGACGCTCACGGACGGTTCGCGGTCGCGCGCGCACAACCCTAATCATTTTATCATTGACATGAAGAAATGAACACGAACGAGTGTATGTATTACTAGAGTACGGTGTTTTCGTCTGCGACGTTTCACTTTCGTGTCGACCAGAGCACGCTCTCGACGCCGACGCTGACGCTGACGCTGACGAAGACTGCGACCGCGACCGCGACGCGTCGCGATACGCCGACGACGGAACGAACGGACGCGCGGAAACGACGGAGGTCGCCCTCGCGCGGCGATGCTTCCGTCGGATGACCACGGATCGTACGCGGTGATCGATCTCGTCGCGCATCTGTACAGAGGAGGCGCAGACGATAGACGCGCGTTGGCTGGGATTTGGAACCGGTACAGCGAAGCTACGGAGAGCGAACGCAAATCGAAAGGGTTCGAGTTGGTTCGCATGCATCACGCGACGCTGACGAGGATGTTTAGAGACGGTGCGTGCGCGCGCGCGCGGGATGGATCGGGTCGATTCGGTCGCGGCGTCGGTTGACGCGAACCGGCGAGCGAAAGAGCGAGCGCGCGCGAGCGAAAACGCGAAAGACTGACTCGACTGCGATTTCTCGACGCGATCGCGATCGTCGTTCACAGATCCGGATGGGGAATACTTGGATATCGATGACATGCGAATGGCGTGGGAAGAGTTTGTCGACGCTCTGCGGGACGCCGTCGGCGCGAGCGCGGACGAAGGTCCAAAGTCGCCAGAGGATGAAAAGTCCTACAAGACGCTCGAAAATCCAGTCATGAAGCGCAGCGAATCCTTCTCCAAGCTCGCCATCGATCTCGCCGCCGCGACGAAGGGATCTCCCGTGAGCTCCCCCGAGGGATCTACCCGGGGCATTCATCGCGTGTCGTCCTCTGGTATGATTTTACGCCTCGGATGTTCTTCTCGCGAGCCGAGCACGCGAGGCGGAAACCAGTTCAACAAATTCGTTCGTCCCGACGAGCTCGGCGCCGCGCTCGGATCCGAAGAGACGTCGCCGTGATTCCAAAGACACGGGTCCACGCGCGCACCGCACGCCGCGTCCTCTTAGTCTGAGACGCGTCATATTAATCGTCACATTAACACGAGACGACGCTTTTTGTAATATCCACTCACACGCACGACACACACACACATCCGCGCGCGCACGCCCGACCTTTGTCACAACGCGCCGCGGTCGCGCGCGCGCCGCCGCCGCCGCCAGAGACACCGACGATGCGCGCTCGACGCACGTGGACGTCCGCGCTCGATGCCGATACCGACGACGCGCGCGCGGCGTGTGAACGCTACGCTCGACACCTCGCGCTCGATGGCTTTGGTGTCGACGGACAACGCGCGCTCTGCGCCGCGCGCGTCCTCGTCGTCGGCGCGGGCGGCCTCGGGTGCCCGCTCGCGCTCTATCTCGCCGGTGCCGGCGTCGGGGCGATCGAAATCGTCGATGGGGATCGAGTCGAGGTGAGTAACCTGCATCGGCAGGTGTGTCACGAGTCGGCGCGCGCGGGCGAGGCCAAGTGCGAGTCGTTGCGGAGGAGAATGATGGCGTTGAACGATCAAGTCGAGGTGACGACGAGGGAGGAGTACGCGACGAGAGAAAACGTGTGTGAAATGGTAGCCGGGTGGGATTTGGTGTGCGATTGCACGGATAATCCGAAGACGCGGTATTTGCTTTCAGACGCGTGTCGATCGGCGGGTACGCCGTTGGTGAGCGCGGCGGCGGTGGGGTTTGAAGGGCAGTTGACGGTGTTGTGCGCGAGAAGGGATGAGGAGAGCGGTGGATGGGTGCCTGCGCCGTGTTATAGGTGTTTATTTCCGACGCCTCCCGCGGCGGGGGATCGGGCGACGTGTGGTGGGTCAGGAGTGTTGGGCGCGGTGCCGGGCGTGATGGGCACGTTTCAGGCGTTGGAAACTATCAAGACGCTCGCCGGGATCGGGGAGTCGATGACCGGGCACTTGATGATGTTTGACGCGCTCAGTGCGCGTCCGACGACGACGCTGCGGTTGGCGGATCGAATGAATCCCGAGTGTCCCGTGTGTTGTGGCGAAGAAAAGTTTGACGTCGCGACGTACAATTACGATGGTTTTTTGTCGACGCCGTGTCCTTTTGCGAAGAAGACTAAAACGGGAGGGCTCGACACGACGGCGGCGCCGGTACACGGACCTGGCGCATCTATCGATGAAGCGCTGCAACGAAACGGTCGATGGAAACGAATGCAGGCGCGTGAGGTTGAGGAGCGCATCGACGATGGAAGCGATGATTTTCTGCTCGTCGACGTTCGTCCAGAGAATATTCATCGCATCGCGTCACTCAGAGGATCGGTTTCCGTGCCGATCAGCGTCTTTGACGAGGACGATAGCCAGCAAAAAATACGCGACGCGATATCTAAAGGCATCAAGACGGTGTGCTTCGTGTGCGCTGGAGGAAACAACAGCCAGCGAGCGGCAGAGTGGTTCGCGAACACGGAAGCCGCGCGAGACGTGGCAGTGTTCGATCTCTGTGGTGGACTCGCATCGTGGAGAAGAGAAGTCGACGCATCGTTTCCTATGCTCTAAATAACGTGCATCGATTACAACGAGATTGTTAGTACATTTAAATAAGCTTACAGCGTTGCTTCGCTCGCCCGCGCGACGCTACGAGTCCCGCGACGACCGCTCCCAAGAGCGCGAATACACCCGTCACGAGCCCTCGCACGGGTGCGCCGATACTCTCGATACCGACACATTTCGATGATCCAGCGTCGTCGTCCGTGTATCCAACCTCGGCGATGACTTCTGGACGATCGTCTCGCTTCTCTCCTTCGTCGTCTTGCGGCAACCCGTTCGCCTCGAGGTAACGCAACACGCTCTGCGACACCCCCCCGGCGTACTTGATCCAAAAGTCCCTATCCTTGGACAACCAAGACGGCACGGGTGCCGACTCCTGCACCACATCATCCGCCTCCTCCTCCCCGTCCTCCTCCCTCGCCAAGACTCCAATCTGAAAATCCCCCAACTGCGCCCACGCGCGCGTCGAGTGAATCTCCTCAAACTCCTCGCTCGCCTCCTTCCCCAACATTCTCGCGATCGCCAGCGCCGTGCTCACCTGCCCGGCGTTATTAAACCCCGGATGCGTCGTCGCGAACGCCGATATGTCGTACACCCGTCCGCGCACGACGATCCATCCGTCTCTCAGCGTTCGGTGTCTCTCCACTTCGCTCGCGCGAACGCGTCTCCACCCTCGACGTTCCTCCTCTGTCGGGTCCCGTTTCAGCGTCTCCGCGACCTCGGCGTCCGTTCCCACCCGTCCCGCCCGCGCGTTCGCGTCCATTCCTCCGTCTCGCGCGCGCCCTCGTCGCCGTCCTCTCTCGCCCCGTCCCGTCGTCCGATCCGATCCGATCCGATTCGATCCGATTCGTTCGGTCGACGTGCGCGTCGTTTCGAATTCCATTTTTTGCGCATCCACGATGAAATGTGAAACGTCGCGAAACGTCGCGTCCCTTTGGACTGTCGGACTGTTTTTTCCCGTCGTTTCCCCCGTCGGCGTCGACGACGGTCGACCGGTCGGTCGGGCGCGACCGTCGACGCGTCGGCGCGATCGGCGATTCGATTGCGTTTTAAAACGACGTCGAGACGACGCGCGGTGGCGTCGACGGTCGACGGCCGGTCCGTCGGCGAACGGAACGATTTCGGATTTGGATTTCAGGAGACGCGCGCGTCGACACGGACGACGCCGAGGGGTTGGGGGACGCGATACGCCGACGCGACGGAGCGACGGGGGAGTGACGAGGGAAACGACGGGAGGGTCGAGTCCGACGCGTGGTTTCGCGTGGTGTGTTGATTGATTGATCCGCGCGCGCGCGCGACGAACGAGTCTGATGGCGAACGTGGCGGTGACGCTCATCGCGGCGGGCGCGGGTGCGTTCGCTGGGAAGATTTTGGAAGCGAAAAAGGAAGGCGTTGAAAAGACGGCGCGGGGTGATGGAGAAGAGCGCGTCGCGTTTGAGACGGACGCGACGCAAAATGCTGATCACACGGCGGCGGCAAAGGCGGCTCGGTATCTCGCGCAGGAGTACCCAGAGGTGGATGCGCGGGACGAGAAGACGCCAGACGCCTGGGTGAAGAGACACCCGCACTTGATTCGGTTGACCGGGAAGCACCCGTTCAACGTCGAAGCGCCGCTGCCGGAACTTTTCGATTACGGCTTTATCTCTCCGGCGAATTTACACATCGTGCGTAATCACGGCGCGGTTCCGAAGTGCGAGTGGGACACGCACACGATCGACGTGTGCGGCAACGTGCCCAAGCCGTTTAACATTGGTATGGACGAGCTCACCAAAATGCCGACGGATACGTTTCCGTGTCTCGTCGTCTGCGCCGGTAACAGACGTAAGGAGCAAAACCTCATCAAGTCCTCCATCGGCTTCTCTTGGGGTCCGTGTGCGATCGGGAACACGTACTGGACTGGTGTTCCTCTTCGTTTGCTCCTCAACCGCGCCGGCATTTACAAGCCCGGCCCAGGCGCGCGCTACGTTTGCCTCAGCGGTCCTCAAAACGAGCTCCCGAAGGATTACCCCGATCAAGATGGCGGTCCAGGATCCTACGGCACGTCCATCGACATGGAGACCGCGCTCGATCCGACGTGTGATGTGCTCGTCGCCTTTGAGCAAAACGGTGCCAAACTGCATCCGGATCACGGTTTCCCCGTGAGAGTCATCATTCCTGGTTACATTGGCGGTCGTATGATTAAGTTTCTCACCGAAATTAAAGTCACCGATCGCGAGAGCAACAACTTTTATCACTTCAACGACAACCGAGTCTTGCCGCCGAACGTTGACGCGGAGACTGCGACTGAGGAAGGCTGGTGGTTCAAGCCCGAATACATCATCAACCAACTCAACATTAACGGCGCCATCGCGTACCCCGCGCACGACGAAGTAATTCCGATGACTCAAAAGACGTATACCTTCAAGGGGTACGCTTATAGCGGCGGTGGACGCAAGGTGATCCGTTGCGAGCTCTCCTTCGACGGGGGTCTCAGCTGGAAGCTCGGGACCATCAACGTCCGCGAGGAACCGCGCTGGGCCAACTTTTGCTCTGGCGACAAGGCGCGACACTGGTGCTGGTGTCACTGGGAGCTCGAAGTCCCCGTCGAATGGCTCGCCGACAAAAAGTGCGTCGAAGTGTGCTTCCGCGCCGTCGATCAAGCCAACAACAAGATGGACGAGCGCCCGACGTGGAACGTCATGGGGATGTTGTCCAACGCTTGGTATCGCGTTCGCGTGCATCACACCCCCGCCGGCGGGATTCAAATCGAACATCCATGCATCGCCGGCCCCACCCCGGGAGGATGGATGCAAAAGATGGCTGCTGCGACACCAACCGGTGAACTCTTATGGGGATGGGGCGGCGAGGGCACGCCCGCCGCGCCTCCGCGCGAATAAAAGTGTACTAGTACAAATGATTGTTTTTATCTTCATGTCATACCGATAGTAAACAACCCACTCGCCTTCTCCGTCTGCATAACCTCGCGCGCACCCACGCGACGACGGAAAGACCGAACGCGCATCGCCGACATGAGCTTTGTCCGACAGTACCTCGGCCTCGTCCTCGCCGTTCTCGCCGCCTCCGGTGTTTTTCTCTGCGTGCGAATCGAAGAACGCTTCGGCATCGACCACGGCGTCGTTCTGAAGTCATCCGTCCTCATGGCCATCGTCTCTCTCGTCTTGCACGAGCTCCGCCCGGAGAAGCGACCGTTTAAGATGACGTTCGACGCGGCGGAGGCGAAGAAGGAGTGGGCGGA
>Ga0181592_10001342_pt1 | contig 19853 bp, 18 predicted proteins | sample 071ome_20_FD_133755 | JGI IMG/M metagenome (GOLD analysis project Ga0181592, IMG submission 133755) | Coastal salt marsh microbial communities from the Groves Creek Marsh, Skidaway Island, Georgia - 071412BT metaG (megahit assembly) | ecosystem: Environmental > Aquatic > Marine > Intertidal...
AAGAATGACGCGTTCATTGAAGCGCCATTGATCAAAGATGCACTTTTGCAAGAAGATGCAGAAAAGGCGCTAGCGAATGCTCTAAATGACAAAGCAAACGAAGCTGCGCCTCTATTTGATCAGGGCCAATATGCCGACTATTTGTCGTCACTCACCAGTTTGCGCACAGCCATCGATGCGTTCTTCGATCAGGTAATGGTTATGGCTGACGACGAAGCGGTTAAGCAGAACCGCTTAGCGCTGTTAAATCAGTTACGTAATTTGTTCTTAAAAGTGGCCGACATTTCGGTTCTTTAATCGAGTTAAAACACGAAGATTAAGAACACTAATTTGGGGAGCACTGCTCCCCTTTTTTATACGAGAAGCTTATGAACAAACTCATTGTATTAGACCGCGATGGCGTCATTAATTATGACTCCGACGAATACATCAAATCCGTAGACGAATGGAGACCGTTACCCAACTCCATCGAAGCGATGGCCAAGTTAACTCAAGCAGGATTTCGCCTAGCCATCGCGACTAATCAAAGTGGAGTGGCTAGGGGTTATTTCACCCTCGACACCCTTCATGCTATGCACGAGAAAATGAGCGGTTTGGCAACTGAAGCGGGGGCCAAAATTGACTATATTGCCTATTGCCCACATGGCCCAGACGATCAGTGTGATTGCAGAAAGCCCCTTCCCGGCCTCATAGCACAAATCGCCAAAGCGCTTGAGATTGACCCTAAAGGAGCCTACATGGTGGGCGACTCCTTAAGGGATTTACAAGCGGGCGTGTCAGCGGGACTAAAGCCAGTACTCGTGCTAACGGGTAAGGGAAAGAAAACCTTTGATAAAGGGCTAAGTATTGATGGAGTTGAGGTGTTCAACGACCTGAATGCATTTGCAGACCACCTTATCGCTACACAAAGCCAAGAGAATGGATAATCGAGTCAATCTAATTGGAGTTCAAACGCGTAAACTCATTTGATTGGCCAATAAGTATTGAGTTGTTATGTTATTTGATCCACACCAGCCGCGTTGGTTAGCGGTATTACGTACGATCCCTCTTTATCTACTGATGCCACTACTGGCATTGAATAGCTATGTCCTTGGCATGACCATCGGTCCATTCATGCCGTACAAGCAGCGCTTCAAGTTAATTATTGGGACCTTCTGCCATTCAACGGTATGGATCTGCAAACACCTCTGCGGCATCGGTTATCGTGTAGAAGGGCTTGAAAACCTCCCTAAGGACAACCGCGGTTACGTGGTCATGAGTAAGCATCAAAGCGCTTGGGAAACGCTCTTTCTACAAAACATCTTTGTACCGAATACGGTTGTGATCAAACAGGAAGCGTTTTACATCCCGTTCTTTGGCTGGGGCATCGCCCTGCTTAACCCGATTTTCGTCAATCGAAAAAAAGGTGATCAAGCCATTCAACAAATCATGGAAAAAGGCAGCGAGCGCCTGCAGCGCGGTGAAGACATTCTCATCTTCCCAGAAGGGACACGGGTCAACGTCGGCGAACGTAAAGCCTTTAAGAAAGGCGGGGCCATGCTAGCCTGTCATGCGGGGGCCGACATCATCCCAATTGCGTTAAACAGTGGCGAACACTGGAATAACAAGCGCTGGTTAAAGATTCCCGGTGAGATCCAAGTGGTCATTGGAAAACCGGTTTCCACACAGGGTAAAACCTGGGAAGAAGTCAATGCAGAGGTAGAACGCTGGATTAACGCCACAGTGGATCAAATTTCCGCTTACCCGTACCAAGAGGGTATTCAACTCGACGGCACAACCGATGCCTCATTTAACCCGCAGGACGCCATGGCCAATGCGGTTCGCACAGGTAAAGCCTGGATCCAGCAATGGATGCGTTAGACACCTTTAACCCTCAGACCTGATAGCCAGTATGCGCCTCTCTGTAAAAGCCCATTCCGGGCTTTTCCTTTATTTATTAGTTAGTTAGCGTTAACCTACTGCTCCGAATAACGAAATGTAGGGACACAACATGAAGAAAACGGCTCTGGCATTCTTGGGGCTAGCCGCCTCTCAGGCCACCTTCGCAGGCACACACAACTACGCCGAAGTCGGTTTTGGGCTTTCAAAATGGCAAGCTGAAAGCGAGCGTTACGCAGAGCGCGCAGATGATCTCAACGATGCCGATCCCTCTGTCATGCTCAGCCTTTCCACCGGTGGCCGCATCGGCAACAACGAGAACATGTGGCTTGAACTCACCTACTTATATGACTCCAAAAAAGAAATCGGCAATACCGATATTACCAGTCAAGGGGTGTTAGCTAGCCTAAAACTCAGCACCTCGCCCCTAAATAACGCCTCTGTCTACGCCAAGATAGGGGGCGGCAAATATTTCAGCAGCGCAAAGACAAAGGGCGAAAAGAATACAAGCTACGACTCAAGTGCCATCTACCAAGGAGCGTTTGGTGTGAGCTTCAGACTTGATCATACACAAGCCATTAACGTTCAGGTACAGACCCTGTACAACCGAGATGCGGTGAACGCAACCGATAACTATACAAATAGCCTGCTGATTTCGCTCAATCACTTTATTTAATCAGTGGTGATTTTCCCCCAATAAAAAAGCCGGCTAATGCCGGCTTTTTTTATTGGGAGTGATGAGGTGATTAAAAGTCTAAGTTATCCACCAGTAGTGCATTCGCCTCAATGAATTGACGGCGAGGCTCTACTTCATCCCCCATTAGGGTCGTAAAGATTTGATCCGCCGCCACAGCGTCTTCAATGGTTACTCGAAGCATACGGCGAGCGCTGGCATCCATGGTGGTCTCCCATAACTGCTCAGGGTTCATTTCACCAAGACCTTTATAACGCTGAATACTGTAGCCTCTGCGTGCTTCGCCCATCAACCAAGCCAGTGTTTCTTCTAGACTGGTTACGGCCGCTTTACGCTCACCACGTTGAATGTAGGCACCTTCTTCTAGTAGGTTACTCACACGCTCACCAAACGAGCTAATGGTTTTGTAGACCGTTGAGTCGAAGAAGTCATGGCTAAGCACATACTCTGTTGGAATACTGTGATTAATAACTTTCACATCCGGTACAAAGAGATGACGCTCCGTATCTTCTTTCACTTCGATCACCACCTGAGTGTCATTACCTCGAGGGTTTTCGAATCGAGATTGAAGCTCCTCACACCATGCTTGTACTTTGGCTTGGTCTTTCAAGTCTTCCACTTGTAACGTCGAAACGTAAATCATCGCCTTCAAAGCGTCTTCTGGGTAAACGCGAGAAAGACGCTCGATATCCGACATCACTTTACGGTAAGCGGCCACCAACTCTTCCAGTTTTTCACCAGAGATACCAGGCGCCTGAGGGTTTACATACAACGCCGCGCCGTCCAGCGCGGTCGTGGTGAGATATTCTTCAAGGGCAACATCGTCTTTGATGTACTGTTCGTGCTTACCGCGCTTAATCTTATAAAGCGGTGGCTGTGCAATGAAGACATGGCCTCGCTCGATAATTTCGGGCATTTGACGGAAAAAGAAGGTCAATAATAAGGTGCGGATGTGAGAACCATCCACGTCCGCATCCGTCATGATAATGATGCTGTGATAACGCAGTTTATCTGGGTTAAATTCTTCACGACCGATGCCACAGCCCAGTGCGGTAATCAGAGTACCCACTTCAGCAGACGATAGCATCTTATCGAAGCGCGCTTTCTCTACGTTAAGAATCTTACCTTTTAGCGGCAGAATCGCTTGTGTACGACGATCTCGGCCCTGTTTGGCTGAACCGCCGGCCGAGTCACCCTCCACTAGGTAAATTTCTGAAAGCGCAGGGTCTTTCTCTTGGCAGTCCGCTAGCTTACCCGGCAGACCTGCAATATCTAAAGCGCCTTTACGACGTGTCATTTCACGGGCTTTGGGCCGCTTCACGGGCGCGAGCTGCGTCCATCATCTTGCCAACGATTTCTTTCGCCTGTTGTGGCTGCTCCAATAGGAAGTCATTAAAACAACGGGCCATCTCCTGCTCTACAGCGGTCTTCACCTCAGACGATACCAACTTATCCTTGGTCTGAGAGCTGAATTTAGGATCAGGGACCTTTACTGAAATAATCGCCGTTAGACCCTCACGAGCATCATCACCCGTCGTCGAGATTTTTGCCTTTTTGGCAAGGCCTTCACGCTCAATGTAATTGTTTAAAGAACGGGTCAAAGCCCCACGGAAGCCCGCTAAGTGGGTTCCGCCGTCTCGCTGAGGAATATTGTTGGTAAAGCAGTAAATGTTTTCACTAAAACTGTCATTCCACTGCATGGCCACTTCAACACCGATGCCGTCTTCACGGGTATCGCCATCCAATTGAAAGTGGAAAATGTCGTTCAGCGAGGTCTTATTGGTATTCAAATATTCAACAAATGACTTAAGACCACCCTCAAATTCAAATACTTCCTCGCGATCGCTACGCTCGTCTTTTAGGACAATTCGAACGCCTGAGTTCAAGAAACTCAATTCACGTAAGCGCTTAGCAAGGTGATCGTAGTTGAAATGAATATTAGTAAAGGTGTTTGGGCTAGGGTGAAAGTGGATTGTAGTCCCCGTAGTCTCTGAATCCCCTACTTCTGCCAATGGTGCATCAGGTACACCTACGGTATAGGTTTGCTCCCAGATTTTGCCCGCTCGACGAATGGTCAACTTTAGTTTATCAGATAAGGCGTTTACAACCGAAACACCAACGCCATGAAGGCCGCCCGAAACTTTATAGCTGTTGTCGTCAAACTTACCACCGGCGTGCAACACCGTCATGATAACCTCTGCCGCAGACACCCCTTCTTCTGGGTGAATGTCAGTAGGAATACCTCGACCGTTATCCGAAACACTGATGGACTCATCAGGGTGAATAACCACTTTAATTTCAGAACAGTGACCGGCTAACGCTTCGTCGATGGAATTATCCACCACCTCAAACACCATGTGGTGTAGGCCGGTGCCATCGTCGGTATCACCGATGTACATACCTGGGCGCTTTCGAACGGCGTCCAATCCCTTAAGCACCTTAATGCTAGACGAATCATAATTGTTTTCAGTGCTCATGGTGACTCCTGGATAGAACTCGTTATTCTTGATTTATTGTTCCATGTTCCACGTGGAACTTAGTAAGCTGGACATCAGTACTCCAGCACTGGGCCATTTGCCCTTCTTCTACAACGGTTACAAAGACCTGACATTTTAAATCTTCTAGAAGGCCACATAAAGCCTTTCTGTGGTTAATATCCAACTCAGCGCCCAAATCATCCACTAAGAAGATCGAGCGGCAGCCAGTTGTATCCTGATACATCTTTGCCTGAGCTAATTTAAGCGCGCACACCACCATTTTCTGCTGGCCACGACTCAATTTCTCCACAGCTAGCGCATTGCCGCTCCTAAGCCTAAGGTCTGCTCGCTGAGGGCCGACTTGTGTGAACCCCTGCTTTCGATCGGTATCCCAACTCTCATCCAATACTTCACGGTAAGGGCGACCTTTCACCCACCCCTGATTAAACGTTAAGGACACCTCAATATCAGGGCTCAGCAGTGCCATATAATGATCGAAGTAAGGCTTGAGCGCTTGGATATATTCGATGCGCATGATGGTTATGGCTTCCGCTAATGAAGCTAACTTATCATGCCAAATGGTCGTCTCCAGCTCAGAGACTTGCTCCCGCTTTAGCAGCGCATTCCTAGTTTTGTGTGCCAGTTTAAAGTCCCGCCATGTATTCAGGAATTGTTGTTCCACGTGGAACACTCCCCAATCCAAATATTCCCTTCGGTACTGTGGACTGCCTTCTAGCAAGGTAAACATACCAGGATCGAGCAACTGCACAGGCAGCATGCCAGCAAGCTCCGCTGCAGACTTCAACCACTCTCCATTAAGCTTAATCCTGCGCTCTCCAGAGCGATTTCGTTCGATTCCTAACTGATGAGAGCCGCCCTCGTGACTGCTCCCAAGCTTACAAAATAAAGTAAAGAGATCCTGTTCGCTCTGAATAAGATTTTGATGTTTATGAGTACGAAAAGACCGCGCATAAGCGAGATAGTAAATCGCTTCCAGCAAGCTGGTTTTACCACTGCCATTTAGGCCATGTATCTGATTTATCTGAGGTGAAGGGGTGATGGTGGTAGGCGCTAGATTGCGCACACCTTGAAGGTATAGGTGCTCAATGGCCATCAGTCATTGATCCTTGGCGACTTTTAAATGGCCCAAACGTAAGAACGACCAACCCCATCGCAGGATTAGTCGTTCTTGTATATGTAGAGCCTACCGATACGATATAAATAGTTACGGCTCCAAACGATCGCTACAAACGCATCGGCATAACAACGTAAAGACTATCTCCGCCGTCAACCTCTTCCATAACCGCCGAAGAGTTCGGATCCGCAAGGGTCATCTTCATGTCATCCCCTTCCAGCACAGATAGCACATCTTGTAGGTAGCTAACGTTAAAGCCAATCTCCAGGCTCTCGCCCTGAAATTCAACGCCAATACTCTCTTCGGCTTGTTCCTGCTCTGGGTTATTGGCCACTACCTGAAGATTGTTATCTTCCAGTAATAAACGCACACCACGATACTTTTCGTTGGATAAAATAGCCGTACGCTGGAATACATGGCGAAGAGCTTGACGGTCTGCAATCAGGGTTTTATTACCATTTCTTGGGATGACACGCTCATAATCCGGGAACTTACCGTCCACCAATTTAGAAGTGAATGTATAGTCACCCACCTGAGCTCGAACGTGATTCGTGCTCACTTGTAACTCAACCATGGCCTCTGGATCCGTCAACAGTTTGGCTAGCTCCAGAACGGCTTTACGAGGAACAATCACCTGAGTCTTACCATCAACGGCAACGTCAACAGCCACACCACAGGTCGCCAGGCGATGGCCATCAGTGGCAACGGCACGCAATTCCTCTGATTTAACTTCAAGCAGTAAGCCGTTTAGATAGTAGCGCACATCCTGCTGCGCCATTGCGAACGCAGTACGATCGATCACTCGACGCAACTGCTTCTGCGGTACAGAAATGTTTACCTGCGCTTCGATATCATCAACATTAGGGAATTCATTTGCAGGCAAGCTAGACAAGACAAACTTACTACGCCCTGTAGCCATTTGTACCTTATGCTCGTCCTGCGAAATTTCGATAGTGCTCTGGTCCGGCAAAGACTTACAGATGTCCATTAGCTTTTTAGCAGGAACTGTAATCTCACCATCCACACCCGGCTCCAGCAGCTCTGCTTTACCCACCATCTCTACTTCTAGGTCGGTGCCGGTCAAACTTAACTGGTTCCCTTTGACTTCCAGAAGCACATTAGACAACACAGGCAACGTTTGACGACGTTCAACTACGCCAGCAACTAATTGAAGAGGCTTTAACAGCGCTTCTCTAGTAATTGTAAATTTCATGCCTTATCCCACGCTTAACTGGTCAGAGACCGCAATAAGTTTTTGTAATCTTCACTGATATCCGCGTTATTTTCACGGAGTTCTTTTATTTTTCTGCAACCATGTAATACCGTCGTATGATCTCGCCCACCAAAGGCGTCACCAATTTCCGGCAAACTGTGATTGGTTAATTCTTTACTAAGCGCCATGGCCACTTGACGGGGCCGCGCAACTGAACGAGAACGTCGCTTAGATAATAAGTCAGCCACCTTAATTTTGTAATACTCAGCAACCACTCTTTGAATATTATCAATACTGACTTGTTTGTCTTGCAGAGCCAATAGGTCTTTTAAGCTTTCTTTAATAAAGGGCAGGGTTATCTTAGACCCTGTAAATGCAGCATTCGCAATCACACGTTTAAGGGCACCCTCAAGTTCCCTAACGTTAGAGCGAATTTTTTGTGCTACGAAGAACGCCGCTTCATGGGGTAAGTCGATACCCTCTTCTTCTGCCTTCTTCATTAATATAGCCACACGGGTTTCAAGTTCGGGAGGCTCCACTGCCACAGTCAAACCCCAACCAAAACGACTTTTTAAGCGATCTTCTAACCCTTCGATTTCTTTAGGGTAGCGATCACACGTCAAAATCATTTGCTGGCCACCTTCTAACAATGCGTTAAAGGTGTGGAAGAACTCTTCTTGGCTTCGCTCTTTACCCGCAAAGAACTGAATGTCATCAATGAGTAGCGCATCAACACTACGATAGTAACGCTTAAATTCATTTATGGCATTCAACTGTAATGCCTTTACCATATCAGCGACAAATCGCTCTGAATGTAGGTACACCACTTTCGCATTGGGGTTTTGGCTTTGAATAAAGTTGCCAACCGCGTGCATTAAGTGGGTTTTACCCAAACCAACGCCACCATATATAAAGAGTGGGTTATAGGAACCACCTGCATTTTGCGAAACCTGCTTGGCCGCGGCATGCGCTAACTGGTTCGACTTACCTTCTACGAAAGTGTCAAAGGTAAACCGCTTGTTCAAACTGCTCTGATGTTGAATGCTGCCTTCAACCTGAACTTTACGCTCGGTTTGAACCGGTGCTACCTCTTTTGGCACAGGGTCAGCTACCTTGCTCATGGGCATCGGCGGCGCAGCTTGAATAGGCTTTGGAGCAACATTCTCGACGGCAGGGGCCGACGCCACAGCAGGCTTAGCAGCCGGTGCTATAAAAGCAGGCATAGCCCCTTGAGAATTAATATCCAGCTGAAACGGCAGAACCTGCCCACCATTAAGCTCTTCTAAAATTGACTGTATACGATTGGAGAACTTGTCTTTAACCCAATCTTTTACAAAACGGTTCGGCGCAGAAATAACCAAGCCAGCATCTGTCGCATTGGCCCGTAGCGGTCGAATCCAGGTATTAAATTGTTGTGCCGGCAATTCATCTTGCAAACAGCGGACACACTCTTCCCACAATGCCAACACGGCACCTAACTCCATAAAATAGCAGCCGCCCATTGTATCAACATAATCAAAGTTATCCACAGATATCTTTGTGACTCACCTGTGGATTACCTATGTGTATAAATGGGACGCTTTTGTGAATAACTCGGGGTTTAAATCAGGCTGTGCATAAATGCCAGGGTTATACCCAGTCTTTTACGGGGTTTTCTAACGCATAATCACGTCTTATTAGAATGGTTATACAATTCCCAAGACGTTGATTCTAAAGGGTTTAAAGCAGTTATCAACAGATAATAGTGCCTTATATAAAATATAACAAAGAACAAACATATATATTCCATACATACATATATCTATATAAATATTCACAAATTAAAACTCTGAATTTTTCTCTCTGAAATCATTTCTAATTAAACTTTAAACAGTGATTGAAACTATTGGCTGTTTTCAATACAATCCGCGTCCTTATTTTTATTGTTCACTAATTCGAGAGACAGGGTCATGAAACGTACTTTTCAACCTAGCGTCCTAAAACGTAAGCGCACTCACGGTTTCCGTGCCCGCATGGCTACCAAAAACGGCCGTCAAGTATTGGCTCGCCGCCGCGCTAAAGGCCGTAAGCGTCTAGCTGCTTAATTCGATGTCCAATACGGTATTCCCTCGCCTGGTTAGGCTACTGACCCCTGGGGACTATCGGAGGGTATTCGACAAAGCAGACGCCAAAGCTCAAACAAAACAAATCCTAATTCTCGCTCGACGCAATGAATTAGGGTTTGCTAGATTGGGTTTAGTTGTCGCTAAGAAGCACGCGAAACGAGCGGTTGATCGAAATGAAATCAAGCGTATCGTTCGCGAAAGCTTCCGGCATCACCAGTCTGAGTTAGAAAACTTTGATTGTGTTGTACTGTCCCGAGCCGGGGCAAAAGATTTAGATTCGTCTGAATTGCGACGCATGGTGGACCAACTTTGGACACGGTTAAGGCAAAAACACCATGGCAACCGTTCCAGAAAGCCAAACCAAAAACCAAGCCACACCCCCAAACCTTAGTGGTTTAACTTGGTTCATCGCCTTACCGATTCGATTTTATCGAGTGGGTATTAGTCCAATGATACCTAACCGTTGCCGTCACCTCCCTTCTTGTTCAGAATACGCCCTCGAAGCACTAGAAAAGCATGGTCCCATACAGGGCACTTGGCTAACCATTAAACGAATTGGACGCTGTCATCCTTGGGGTACCCATGGTTATGACCCTGTTCCAGACAAACACTTATCTAAAAAGAGCTGATTTACGATGGATGCTAGAAGAGGAATCATTCTCGCAGGCATTGCAGTGATATCTTATTTGTTGGTACTGCAGTGGAATGAAGATTATGGCAAGCGCCCTCAGGGCCCTGAGCCAGTCACTAGGTTGACGCCTGCTGAAGTGGTTGAGGCCCCTTCAATTGTGGAAAACGGTGATGCACCGACGATAAGTGACCAGCCTCAAGTGGCTGAGTTAGCTCCAACGACTGAGATGATTAGCGTATCGACCGATGTACTGGATGTGCGTATCAACCCAGTAGGTGGCGATATTGTCTACGCAGCGTTGAAACAATATCCGTTGTCGTTAGACAACAAGGAGATCCCTTTCGTATTGCTGGAACAAAGCACGAACCGTACTTACATTGCACAAAGCGGTTTAATTGGTGAAAACGGCATCGATAAAAAAGGCCGTGCGGCTTTCCATGCTGATCAGACAGAATACGTGTTAGCCGATGGTGACGATGCCTTAGAAGTGAATTTAACCACGGTGGTTGATGGTGTCACGATCGTTAAGCAGTTTGTCTTTCCTCGTGGCGATTACCTAATCAAACTAGGTTACAAGGTGAACAACCAGTCGGCGGCTTCTTGGCAAGCTAATTTCTATGCTCAGTTTAAACGTGATCGCAGTGCCGATCCTTCATCCATGGAATCCATGGGCATGGCGTCTTACCTTGGTGCTGCGTTAACTAAGCCAGGCGAGCGCTATTTCAAAATCGATTTTGACGACATGGACGAAGGTCGCTTCAAGCAAGAGATTGAAGGTGGCTGGGTTGCTTTCTTACAGCACTATTTCATTGGTGCTTGGGTGCCTTCACAAGAAAATACTCACACCTACAACACCCGCAAAGTAAAAGGGGATTATGTTGCGGGTTACTACGATGATGCTTTAGTGGTTGAGCCAGGGGCACAAGGTGAAACCTTTACCCAGCTGTACCTAGGGCCAAAAGACCAAGATCGCTTAGGGGAAATTGCCGAGCATTTAGACCTAACCATCGACTATGGATGGTTATGGTGGGTGGCGCAGCCATTGTTCTGGTTGCTTCAGTTTATGCATGCCATTGCGGGTAACTGGGGCTGGGCCATCATCATGTTGACCATTCTCGTGAAGCTTGCGTTCTTCCCTCTGTCTGCCGCGAGTTACCGCTCTATGGCGAACATGCGCCGCGTGGCTCCAAAGCTGACGGCACTGCGTGAGCAATATGGTGAAGATCGTCAGAAGCTGTCTCAGGAAATGATGGCGCTGTATAAGAAAGAGAAGATTAATCCGCTGGGTGGTTGTTTGCCTATATTGGTTCAAATGCCGGTATTTATTGCCTTGTACTGGGTACTGATGGAATCGGTGGAGTTGCGTCAGGCGCCGTTCATGTTGTGGATTGAAGATTTGTCATTGAAAGATCCGCTGTTTATTTTGCCTCTGATCATGGGTGCGTCCATGTTCTTGCAGATGCAGTTGAACCCAACGCCGCCAGATCCAATGCAGGCAAAAGTGATGAAGTTGATGCCGGTGATCTTTACGGTGTTCTTCTTGTGGTTCCCGGCTGGTCTGGTTCTATACTGGGTTGTGAATAACATCCTATCCATTGCTCAGCAGTGGTACATCACTCGTCAGATTGAAAACGATAGCAAGTCCAGCTAACGCAATCTGAGCTAGAGGAAGCTATGGGAATCGGTATATGATTCCCATAGCGTACAAAGTAAAAAGCGCTGACTATCAGCGCTTTTTTGTTTTTACTTCTGCGGAAATTTTTTATGGATTTGGGTCAACTCAACACAGACACCATCGTTGCTGTCGCGACGCCTCCTGGTCGTGGTGGTGTAGGCATCATTCGTGTATCCGGCAATAAAGCCAAAGACATCGCGCAAGCCATGGTCGGATTTGTTCCCAAACCCAGATATGCCCACTACTGCCCTTTTAAAGACGCGGAGGGTCAAACCCTAGACGAAGGGCTAGCATTGTATTTCGAAGGCCCGAATTCTTTCACTGGTGAGGATGTACTTGAACTACAAGGACATGGCGGCCCGGTGGTACTCGACTTCATTCTAAGGCGTTGTATTGAGTTAGGTGCGAGAACGGCTCGTCCTGGTGAGTTTTCCGAACGGGCTTTCTTGAATGACAAAATGGATTTAACTCAAGCTGAAGCCATTGCTGATTTAATCGATTCAGCGTCTGAACAAGCCGCGCGATGTGCCGTACGTTCTCTTCAGGGAGCCTTCAGCCAAAAAGTGAATGAATTGGTGGAGTCACTGATTCAGTTGCGGATCTATGTGGAAGCGGCCATTGACTTTCCTGAAGAGGAAATCGACTTTCTATCTGATGGAAAAGTCGAGTCGGACTTACACTCGGTAATGGGAAATCTAACTGGGGTTCTTCAAGAAGCTAATCAAGGCACCTTGTTGCGAGAAGGTATGACCGTGGTGATTGCGGGTCGGCCGAATGCTGGCAAATCATCGCTGCTGAACGCATTGTCAGGCAGAGAAACCGCCATTGTGACCCATATCGCGGGCACGACTCGTGACGTATTGCGAGAACACATTCATATTGATGGCATGCCCTTGCACATTATTGACACAGCCGGTTTGCGAGATGCCCCTGATGAAGTGGAACGTATCGGTATACAACGTGCTTGGGATGAAATCGAGCAGGCTGATCGTGTTTTATTGGTAGTGGATGGGACGGAAACCAGCGACATGGAGCCCCAGGCTATATGGCCTGATCTTGTGGATAAGCTACCTCATCCAGAACGCATTACTGTGGTTCGCAATAAGGCTGACCTTACGGGGGAAGATCCTGGGTTTCAGGATGAGGGCGCGAGCCCTGTGGTACGCATTGCGGCGAAAGACGGTTCTGGCGTGCAAGCCCTGCGCGAACATCTGAAATCCATCATGGGCTATAACGCGGCCAGCGAAGGAGGCTTCATTGCTCGACGCCGCCATATGGAAGCATTGCAACAAGCGGATCAATTTCTGCAAAATGGCATGGCTCAATTGCGTGGTGCCGCGGCTGGTGAGTTGTTAGCAGAAGATTTACGCATGGCGCAAAACGCGTTAAGTGAGATTACGGGTGAGTTTTCCAGTGATGACTTACTGGGCAAAATCTTTGGCAGTTTTTGTATTGGTAAATAATTAACTTGTGACTAATACGCAAATGTTATCCCTAGGGATACTTCGTCACGATTGGTGGCGCCCGCTAAAGCTAGGCGCTTTCCTTTGAGCGTCAGGTTAATGTTTTTCGCCAAGTGCCAAGCCATGTCAATCTGAGTTTCCTCGGCTGCGCTGAATTGGCTTTGCCATAAATAGCGATGACTGGCGATCAATTTTGATGGGCCGATGAGTCTTAGGATGATTCCGGCTTTCGGCCCGTGATTTAGATTGCCCTTGTCGTTATTTATTTGCCCCCCTATGTTCCAAAACATGAAGACATCAATGTCTTTATGCAGGCCGTAGGTTTTCCCTATACCACCCTCTAAATAGGCTGTCATATGGCCATCAAACTGCGGATCCTTTCTAAGCCCGATTCCAAACTCCCCAGACCAACCGCCTATGTAAGGGTTGTGCTTAAGGTAAGAGGTGATGTGATAGACCTTGGCTTCATGCAAAGTAAGGTTATCGCGCTCGAATGACATGGAAAGGTTTAGAATTTCTAAGGCATTCTCACTGGCATAAGAGCGATTATCATCGATTAAATGATGGGAGGCGGGCATCCAGTCTAAAACAACTTTCTGAGAGTGCTGCGTTTGCAAAACCGATAAACCCCATTGACTGTCACTACGCCGGAATAATGGGTTCTTTCCTTGATCGACGCTGAGGTTTAAATTGGATATGTCTGCAACTTGATTTAAACGGCTTTGCTCTGTTTTCCAGCGAGCATCGTCTATCAGGCCGAATTGGTATCGATGATCGTTTATTTCATTTGATAGCATCAATGCTAAAGGCTTGGATATTGGCTCCACTGATTCGTTGCCGTAGGGTTTAGTGACCTGACTTAGTGAGCGTACTTTCCATTCAGATGATCCATGCAAGCGTGTGGTCTTGATTAATTGAGCCTTATGAGTGGCTTTAGCCACATCCACCGGAGATACCCAACGTTGCCTATCAACAGCCAGTTTAGGCTCGGCTATTGCGAGAATATCTAGAATCAAAGTGGCGCAATTGTGAGCGTTAAATAGATAAGTTAGCTGTGCGGATTTCAGTTCCCAAAGATGTCTTTGTAACAGCGCTTTTTGCGCGTGGGAAAAGTCGAGTTCGTAAACCCAAACGTTTCTTTGCTCATCTTTGTAGGGTTTTAGCGCTTGTTGTAGCGGCTGAACCGTGATGAAGCCGGGTTGCCCTTGAATGAGGTTATCCCAAATTAGATTGAACGGATTGTATAGGTTTAGCTCGGTAAAAAAGGAGAACGCATGTTGTGTGCGCTGATCGTAGCTTTCCATGGCCAGCATGGTGTGCCCCATGATGCTGGCTGGCTGTAACAGGTTTTCAGAGGCATAAATAATGGACAAGCGATCCATTGGCACGGCTTGGCGAAATTGCTCAAAGCCTGAGCAGTCTAGTGGCGGCAAGTCCAAACGATGAATCGTCGTTAAAAAGTAATGTCGTGCGATGAATCGACACCGTTGGTCGCTGGTTGATCTTAATAAAGCTAGGGTTGCTTGCAATTCATTTTGTAGCGAGAAATTGGGCGCACTGAGCAGAAAGTCCCCAGAAATTTGCGGTTGGTCGTCGATCAGGTGCAGTAGTGCGGGCCAGCGCGGGTCGTTAGCAATGTCATGAAGAGAAGATTGTTTGCTGTGGGCAGAAAAGCTGAACAGCAGAAGCAAGCAAAAGGGAAGCAAGAGGCTTCCCTTTCTCAGAAACATCATTAGCTGCCAGAGCAGTTAATGGTCACAGTTTCTTGGTAGGTCCACATTTTGTTTGTGGCACTGTCGGTGGTTGAACCTAGTAGGCCGCCGATTAGGATGTTGCCCCAAAATGCACCTTCAATCTTGGTTGGTACAACCGTGTTTGCGTCACAGCCTTGGCCTTCCGCCACAAGGATTTTGTCCTGACCATCTTTGGTTGCTAGCACAACACCTGGTACTTGGTAAGCTTGACCGTCAACAGACACTGTTGCTTGTTGGTTGTTAGAAGTAACAACGTTAATAGCAGCGGTTTCGTCAGTGATGATGCTGGCACAACCAGTGGTAATGGCTAACGCACCGGCAACGGCTGCGCCTTTCAATAATTTCATCATGAAATTTCCTTTTTAGTCCCATACGCCTTGTTTAGACGCTTTATGCCTTAATTGGCGCTGGCATTATGACAAAAAGGCTCATTTTGGCAATAGTGAGCCAGTTGCTGGGGGTAAGCAGCTGGCTCGATTTGATGGTTTATCGATAAAAGTCAGGAGAGTGTTTAATCTCGGCGTTTTGCTCTTTGTCGTGCTGAATCCAGAACTGTGCACCTGAGTCCTTCACAAAGGTTTCTATTACGTCCATGGTGGCAAGGGTTTGCTCTTTATCAAAATTAAAAGCAGGTACCCGGCGGTGGGTGCGATTCTTAGTGAAATGATACAGGTCCCCAGACAACATGATGGGGCCACTTTCTTTTAGGCTTACCAGTAACATCTGGTGGCCTGGCGTGTGCCCGGGTGCTGTTTTAATGGTTACAGAGCCATCGCCAAACACATCATAGTCGCCTTCGAGTACTAGGATGTTGTCCTTATCGATTTGGTTGTAACTACCTGGGTTAAAACCATATTTCGCGGGCGTGTCGCCAAAGGCTGCATCGTATTCTGCCTGTTGAATCAGGAGCTTAGCGTTATTGAATAGGTTCGCATTGCCTGTGTGGTCACCATGAAAGTGAGAGATCCCCATGTATTGGATAGCGCTTGGGTCGACACCAATTTCGTCGAGCTGACCTTTCAGGGTTTTGTTGACAGAGAGCGTCAGTTTGCCACCGAAGGCTTCCGCCTGTTGACCGGCGAGGGCATCTGGTAGGCCTGTATCCCAAATAAGGGTGCCCTTGTCGTGTTGAATGAGGTAACAGCTATTGGTGAGAAACTTCTCTTTCCCCTCGTCTACACCGGGAGAGAATAGAGATATGTCGTGTACTTGAACCTGGCCACATTCGAACACATGTAACGTCAAGTTCGGACTTTTGCTACAGGCCGAAAGCAGTAACAAGCTAGATATCATCGTAAGAGTCTTAATCATTGCGGGCATTCCTTTGGTCGTTCTGTTCGATTCAACAGTGGATAAGCTTTATCCACAAGTCAAGCTTGTTGGTAATATCTGATTTTTTTGTGGATAACATTGGTACTTCTTAAGTGGTTTAGGTTAATAGCGCCATTTCACAGGGGGTTAATGGAATATTAAGGAATTTGGGTTGTGTATAACTATGTGTGCAATCATTTTCGCTGAAATTAAATAGTCTTCAGCTTATCCACCGAAATGGGATACGGTCATCAAAACCCTGTGGAAAGCCTGTGAATCTAGGTGGGTAAAGTTGGGAGTAACTTAGATTTTAGCGGGGGAAATTTAATCAACTCTGATGAAAGCCCTTTAAACTAAAGGGCTTCAAGCAAGTTAGGGTAAGTTATGGTTGTGGGTAAGTTGATAGGGATTCGTCTGACTGGCAGACGCTTTCTGTCATTAGCCTGCCTGTGATGGTGGTATGCTCCATACCGATGAGTCGACTAAGTATCCCCAGCAGTGATGTATTGTCATGGGGCGTGCTATAAAAGGTGTCTATTTTTGCCTTTTTGGGCATCAAGGCCATGGCGCGCTCTTGGGTGTCGCCCCCCGGAAATTGCAGGTATAAAAAGTTAAAATTCTCAGCATGGGCGCTAAAGCTTTGGTCTGTGGTACGTATTCCTGAGCAGCCTATCAAGAATACACTGAGTGCTATGGCCGTTAACGTCTTCATATAGGTTCCTTTTATTGTTGTTTTGGGATGCACCTACTATTGGCCATTTGGCCCAGCTAAGCAAAGGCGAATTTCATCAATTAACTTCCGTCTCGGGGCGCGCATCTATATAATGCCGCCCCTGATCGAATTTTGAACAATAAGTGAGCAATGTCTCGCTTATGTTTACCACATGTAATGAGGTAGAAAGAGTGGATTTTCCTAAGCGCTATGATGTGATCGTGGTAGGCGGTGGCCATGCCGGGACAGAAGCCTGTCTCGCGGCGGCGCGCATGGGATGCAAAACCTTGCTACTGACCCACTCAATTGAGACGGTGGGGGTAATGTCCTGTAACCCCGCCATCGGTGGCATTGGTAAATCCCACCTAGTGAAAGAAATTGACGCGTTTGACGGTGCCATGGCCCGTGCTACGGATAAAGGTGGGATTCAATTTCGCACCCTGAATAGCCGTAAAGGCCCTGCGGTGCGTGCCACTCGTGCGCAGGCGGACCGAGCGTTGTACAAAGCCGCGATTCGTGACATTGTGGAAAACCAACCTAATCTCGAATTTTTCCAACAAGCCTGTGACGATCTGATTGTAGAAGGCGATACCGTTAAAGGTGTAGTGACTCAGGCTGGAATTAAGATTTACGCGGATTCTGTGGTACTGACCACGGGTACCTTCTTGGGTGGCGTTATCCATATTGGTCTTGAAAACTATCAAGGGGGCCGTGCAGGTGATCCCCCGTCAAATAACCTCGCTAAGCGCTTACGAGAATTGCCGTTTAATGTCGGTCGTCTAAAAACCGGTACACCGGCTCGTATTGATGCTCGCTCGGTGGATTTTTCGGTTATGCAGCGCCAACCTGGCGATGACGTGACGCCTGTGATGTCGTTTATGGGTTCTCAGGCTGATCATCCGCAGCAGATCGATTGCTTTATCACCCACACCAATGAAAAAACCCATGACATTATTCGGGCTGGCTTGGACCGTAGCCCTATGTATACGGGCGTGATTGAAGGGGTTGGGCCACGTTACTGCCCTTCCATCGAAGACAAGGTCATGCGTTTCGCTGATAAGAACTCGCACCAAATTTTTGTGGAGCCTGAGGGTTTATCGACCCACGAATTGTACCCCAATGGCATCAGCACAAGCTTACCTTTTGACGTGCAGGTAGAGCTTATCCACAGCATGAAGGGGTTTGAAAACGCCCATATCACACGCCCAGGTTATGCTATTGAGTATGACTTCTTTAACCCTCAGGACCTTAAGCATTCTTTAGAAACCAAGTTCATGCATGGCTTGTTCTTTGCGGGGCAAATCAATGGCACCACCGGTTATGAAGAGGCAGGTGCACAAGGTTTGTTGGCGGGTACCAATGCGGCTCTACGAAGCATGGAAAAAGATGCTTGGTACCCAAGACGCGACGAGGCCTACCTTGGCGTTCTGGTTGATGACTTGATTACCATGGGGACAAAAGAGCCCTATCGGATGTTCACCAGTCGTGCCGAATACCGCTTGATACTTCGCGAAGACAATGCGGATTTGCGACTCACGGAAAAAGGCCGTGAGCTAGGTCTAGTGGGTGATGAACGTTGGGCTGCCTTCAGTGAGAAGCGTGAAGCTATTGAGCAGGAGGCTCAACGCTTGAGGGGCACTTGGATTCTGCCGAAAACCCCCGAAGGTGACGAGGTGGATAAAAAAGCGAATAGCCCATTGACCCGTGAATATAGCTTGATGGATCTACTTAAGCGCCCTGAGCTAACGTATGCGGATATTTCTCATCTAAAAGGCGAGCCCGTCGAAGACGCGCAGGTCGCAGAGCAGGTGGAAATTGCCGCCAAGTATGAAGGTTATATCGCCCGCCAGTTGGAAGAGATCGAACAAATGCGCCGTTATGAAAACACGTTGCTGCCGGCGGATTTAGATTACACCCTGGTAGGCGGTCTTTCTAATGAGATCATTCAAAAGCTCACCGACATCCAGCCCGAGACCCTCGGCACGGCCAGTCGCATTCAAGGGGTAACCCCTGCTGCGATCAGTCAGCTGTTAATATATCTGAAGAAAAAGCACGCGATCCAAAAGCAAAGTGCATAAACGTCTTGCTAAATAACGTGTAGGAGTCGAGCCGGGCGCGACTCCTGCAGATGGTGTTAATTCGGCGCATTACTCTGCCGATCACGGATTACTCATGTATAAATCCCAATTAAAATCAGGCCTTAAAAAACTGAATATCGAATTAAGCGATGACAAGATTGACTTGTTGTTGGCTTACCACGCACTGTTGGTGAAATGGAATAAGGCTTATAACCTAACCGCCGTGCGCGACCCTGAAGAAATGATTCGCCGCCATTTACTCGATAGTTTGAGCATTATTCCATATGTGACAGGCGACCGTATTCTTGATGTGGGTACAGGCCCAGGATTACCGGGTATTCCTCTTGCGATCTGCTTCCCAGAAAAAACCTTGGTTTTATTGGATAGTAATGGCAAGAAGACTCGATTTTTAACTCAAGCCAAGATCGAGCTGGGATTGACCAACATGACACCGGTTCAATCACGAATAGAAAGCTTTAGCAGTGAGCCATTTGACTCTATCACCAGTCGGGCATTTGCCACATTGAAAGATATGGTGGATGGGAGTATTCATTTACTCAAAGAGAATGGTTTCTTCTACGCCATGAAAGGCTTGTATCCAACGGATGAAATCGGAGAATTGGATAACCGCACCACTGTGGTAGACTGTTTTGCTCTGCACGTTCCGGGCGAAGAAGCCGAGCGTCATTTAGTTAAGATACAAAAGTCTGATAAATAAGAATTAATT
>Ga0181592_10001346_pt1 | contig 19834 bp, 11 predicted proteins | sample 071ome_20_FD_133755 | JGI IMG/M metagenome (GOLD analysis project Ga0181592, IMG submission 133755) | Coastal salt marsh microbial communities from the Groves Creek Marsh, Skidaway Island, Georgia - 071412BT metaG (megahit assembly) | ecosystem: Environmental > Aquatic > Marine > Intertidal...
ACAATCAAATGATTTCTTTTATTACTAAAAAATATGGATCAATAGCAGCGGCACAACAAGAAGTACTTGAATATAGAACCAATTGGCCATCGGATTTCAGTACACTTACTGTGGCTGGATATGCTGCATTATCAGATGGGCAGAAAAAATATTGGGATGCAATTGTATCGGATCAAAATGCAGTTGTAGGATATGAACGAAAGAAGGTTGATGTTTCTTCTTCTACTAATAAGATTGAATCCGTTTCTTTGGTGAGTGCAGTGTCTACCGCATTAACAGTAGGTGAACGAATTATCAGAGATGATGATTCTTCAAGTGTTGCTTTTGTATCTTGGGCAAATACATCGGCGTTTAATATCAAACACGTCACAGGTGATTTCTCTAGTAATTCAACTTATACTGCCACGGGCCAAACATCAGGTATTACGGTAACAGCTAATGGTGATAGTCATTCTGTACTTAAAACAGTTATCCCTACAGATGAATTGACATACTATACACAGGTTACTGCATATCAAGATGAATTTGAAAAGAATGAAGCCAAGAAGAATATTGATGTATTACAAAAATCATATGCAAACAAACTTCAATCTGATCTAAAGGAAGTTCTTAATTAATGCCAGAAGTTCAATCTGATCCTACATATATTGATGTTAATGAGCTATCAATCGAGTCTTATCGGACCGGTAAGAAATTCGAAGACCTTACTGGTCAGATGCAAACTATTGAGATCTATGAATCTATTAATAGCCATACAATCACAGTTGATATAGCTATTAATGATGGTTTAGATATCTATTCAGCACTACCTATCACGGGCGAAGAAAAGATCATTCTAGAAATTGCAACACCCGGCGGTGATGATTCAGAACCAATTCGATATGAATTATATGTGAATAAAATCCTGGGTATGACTATGGCTGATGATGGGTCTAGTAGATCATATGTCATTAGATGTTGTACTAAAGAGTTTTTGACTAATAAAGTATCACAGTACACTCGTAAATATTCAGATCAACCAGGTAAAGTTATTGAATCTATTTTAACCGATAAGCTTAAGTCTGACAAAGAATTGATTATCAGTGAACCTACTAAGGGCACATTTGATTATATGGTATATGATAAACGACCGTTGCAAATCATTGACCTTATTACAGAAAGATCAGTATCACTTAACCATAAATCATCTCTATTTGTTTTCTATGAGGATATCAAGGGTTATAATTTTACGACAATTGAGAACCTAATTGCAATTAGAAAAGAATACATCGGTGATAAGCAATTCTTCTTTGATACTAACACAGCTGCCAATATCAAAAATAAGAATATGCGAAACATTATTGCTATGACTATTATGAACACAGGTGATAATATCAATAAATTGATGTCTGGGGCATTAAAGAGTAAAACAGAAGCATTAGATCTTATTACTGGTAAAGTTGAAGTGAGTACATATCAGGATTCTGTCAATTCAGATGACTTCGTTAAGATTGATGATTCATATGAAAATTTCAATTCATCAGAATATCTGGAAGAATTTGAAGTGAACTCGGGTAAATCATTTTTTGTATTAAAAGATATTTCACGCCCAGAGAATTACCATGATATATCAATTGGACATAAAATTGCATATGGTTCTAAACTTACACAATTTAATTCTTTAATCAAAATAGCAGGTGATACTGAAATCTTACCAGGTGATGTTATTGAAATTAATGTTCCAGTCTTTTCTTCTCTAACATTAGAAGAACAAAATATGGGTGTGAAAACAAAGTCAACTGGCAATTATCTCATTACAGACTTGAAACGAAAAATCTTTAAGAAATCAGATCAATTCTCACATGAAATGAGTTGTTCCCTTGTTAAGGGTAGCTTTGCCGATAGTGATGATCTTAAATTAGCAGGATAGATATATGTCTTATTATAACATGGGTAAATCATTCATAAACTTTATTGGTATTGTCGAAGACTTAGCCGATCCGCTGATGCTCGGGAGAGTCAAAATTAGAACGATAGGTGATGATACTTCAAATCAAGTGGAAACCGATGAATTGTTATGGGCAACACCTTTATCTAGTATTAACTCTGCTAGCCTAAATGGTGTTGGTATTTCACCCACTGGTATTCAAGTAGGGTCATATGCAATTGGATTTTATCTAGACGGCGAAGAAAAGAATATGCCGTTTGTTCTAGGTACATATCATAAAATACCTAGTGCTACAAGAGAAAATATAGATAAAGCTTATAAGGCATCAGATCATGATATATCATTTTTAGCTAGAGAACTACAGTCTTTAAAGAAAGAACCAATATCCGGTAGTACAATTTCTGAACCTGCATCTGCATATAATGCTAAATATCCACACAACAAAACACTTACAACTAAATCTGGCCATGCTATTGAAATTGATGATACACCCGGGGATGAACGAATCCACATTTATCATAAGGCAGGTACCTATACAGAGATAAACAGAGATGGTAGGCGGGTACAAAAGATTGTAGGTGAAGATTACGAGCTTGTTAAAGAAGGCAAGAATCTATTAGTCAAGGGCAATTTAACCATTGAAGCAGGGGATACAACTATTACTATTAATGGTGACTCAACAATTGATGTTTCAGGTTCTATTAACATTAAGGCATCAGATATAACGATTGATAGTGATGTACAAATAAATGGTGATCTTAATGTATCTGGCAAAATAAGATCACCTGACATCAAAGAAACCTAGTATAAATATAAATAAAAAGAAAACAAATGGCACGAGCAGATACATATACACAGAGTGATCTAACAAAAGATCTATATTCGGATTTTATGAATGACTTAACACCTCATCCTAATACGAATAGTATTGTACTATTGAAGAATGTTAATGCTGTGAGTAGATCAATCAAGAATTTGATTTTAACTAATAAATATGAACGTCCTTATAATCCTAAGATTGGTAGTAATATAAGGGCATTTTTATTTGAACCGGCTGATGCAATTACAGCCAACTCAATGCGAACAGAAATTGAATTGCTAATTGGTAAATATGAGCCTAGAGCTATGATTGAAGATGTTATTGTAAATGCTTCCCCGGATGAGAATTCATATGAAGTGAGCATTATCTATAGTATTAAGAATGTGGCAGAACCAATTAGATTAGACTTAACCCTATATAGAGTACGCTAGAATGGCAAACAGCAGTAACGATTTAACGACATTAGACTTTGACACAATTAAGTCAAATCTAAAAACATACTTATCAAGTCAAGATATCTTCAAGGACTATGACTTTGATGGTTCTAATATGTCTGTACTATTGGATGTACTTGCATATAATACATATAATAATGCATTCTATCTAAATATGATTGGGTCTGAAATGTTCTTGGATTCAGCTCAATTGCGCGATTCAGTTGTTTCTCATGCCAAGGAATTGAATTATACACCAAGATCTTATAGATCCGCTTATGCAAATGTTAATATTACGGTAACAGCAACTGACCCTGAAAAAACTTCTATCACAATGCCTAAGGGTACATCATTCACATCAAGAATTGGATCTAGAACTTATACATTTACAACTGATCAAAATATTGTGATTGGGGGAGATAATCCTACTTTCACCGAAAGTAATGTACTCATTTATGAAGGTGATTATGTTGTAGATAGTTATGTCGTAAATGATTCAAGCCCGGAAACATATTTACTTACTAACTTTACCGGTGATATTACAAGTCTCACAGTTGATGTCATTGAAGATAACGGCGCAACCACATTATCATATAGTCGAGCTACTTCTCTTTTTGATTTAGATTCTACTTCACAAGTCTTTTTTGTTCAACCTAAATCTGGGTCATATGAAATTATCTTTGGTGATGGTGTAATTGGTCGTAAGCCCAAAGACCGATCAATTATTTCAATTGAATATAGAAACTGTAATGGTGAACTACCAAATGGTGCTAATGCATTTACAGCCGATGGTCCTATTGATGGCGAAGATGGTGTTGTTATAACAGTTAATGAACAAGCCAGAGATGGTGCAGTTGAAGAATCTATTTCTTCCATTAAATTTAATGCACCTCGAGCATTTACAACACAAGAACGTGCCGTAACAGCAGATGATTATGAAACTCTATTGCTTAATGAATTCCCAGAAATTAATGAAGTCGTAGCATATGGTGGTGAAGAAGCTAATCCACCACAATATGGGCGTGTTATTATTTCAGTTGATTTAACTGATGCTGATAAATTACCGGACTCTAAGAAAGACCAATATTATAACTTCATTAAACCTAGATCACCCCTAGCTATTGATCCAGTCTTTAAGGAACCAATTTATACATATTTGGAAGTTATCTCAGATGTTAGATATAATATTAATGTTACATCAAAGAATGAAAGTGATATTGAAACTCTAGTGCTTAGCTCTATTTTGGATTACAATAATACAAACTTGGATGGGTTTAGAAAAACATTACGTGAGAGTAAACTTACTACTCAAATTGATGACGCCGATTCTTCAATTATTAGTAATAGTACGGACATCAGATTAATTAAACGGCTTACACCTGTATTAAGTAAGCCCACTAATTATACAATTGATTTTGGTACAGCATTACAAACACAATCTAATGATACTATAGTTAATTCTGGTCTTTTCAAATACTCAGGTCTAGATGTTAGATTGGAAGACAATGCCGGTGTGATGCAAATTGTATCATCTACCGATGGTACTTTAATCTCAGATGTAGGCACGGTTGATTATGATACAGGATTAGTTAATTTAGTGTCCTTTGGCCCAGAATCATATCTTGGTTCGTATATTAATCTCTATGCGATACCTAAAGATAAAGATGTAGCTTCAAGTCGGAATGTTGTGCTTTCAATTGACGAACGTGATATTTCTGTTAATGCAACACAAGTTAGGATCTAATGAAAACACTAGAAAAATATATCAGTCAGTTTACGGGTGATCTATTCCCTGCTTTCTATAAGGAAGAAGGGCCTAACTTTATAGCATTCGTTCAAGCCTATTATGAATGGTTAGAAACAAATGATCAGGCTTTATACGAAGCCAGAAGGCTCCCAGAATATAGAGATATTGATCAAACTCTAGATGACTTCATAGTTTTCTTTAAAACAAAATACTTGAATGACATCCAATTTACGACTGCATCTAATAAAGAGCTATTCATTAAGAACTCTTTAGATTTCTATCGAAGCAAGGGTACACCAAGAGCGGTTGAATTATTCTTTAAGTTAATTCATGGTATTCAAGCAGATGTATATTACCCCGGTGATGATCTATTCCGTTTGTCTGATAATGACTATAGAACTATAACTTACCTGGAATTATCTCATTCAGTTAATAATGTACAGTTTGTAGGTAAGACCGTAACCGGTGCTAGCTCTGGTGCTACGGCATATGCAGAAAAACTTATTAGAAAAAAGGTGAATACATATTTTGTTGATGTTTTATATTTGTCTAATTTAGAAGGTAATTTTAGTACTGGGGAGAGTATTTCATCTTCCGGTGTTGTACATTTTCCAAAGATCCTAGGATCTGCTACTACGTTGGATGTTGTTGATGGTGGTTCCGACTTTGAAGTTGGTGAAGATGTTTATCTTACAAGCGGCTCTGGTAGATTAGGTAAGGCTAGAGTTTCAGAAATTGAATCAAGCGAAGGTAGTGTGTCATTTGCTATCTCAGACGGTGGCTTTGGTTATAGTGTATCACCTACTATTTTAATCTCTGATACAGTTGTTCAGGGTGATGATACAATTAATTTTGATCAATTTGAAACTGTTACCCAATATTTGGCTAATGTAGAATTTGACTCAGCAAACAATAACTTTGCGGTAGGTGATAATATTGATGGGTATGATGCTAATGGTGTATTGATACTTGAAGGTACTGTGCTTTCTGTTAACCAAGTAAATGGTTCTGAGTCTGGTGATCTTATTGTTAACTTTGAAGAAACATCTAATGTAATAGCATTTGATGCGAATGATGCTATTACCATTGAAGGTAATACTACATTTGCTAATGTTACACTTGTTACAGATGTGAGTGCTACAGGTAATGTGATTGCTAGTAATTCTACTAACTACTTTGGTATGATCAATGTTGAAAATACATTTGTTAGAAATGGCCTAGTTATAGGTGATACTAGTGGTGCTCAAACATCATTGCTCACCGTTGATACTGGTTCAGGTGCTTCATTTACTGTAGCTGATATTACGAATGATTATACATTTGAATATTCAACCACAGTTATATCTGACTTTTCTGCTATAGTTATTGATTCTGTTGCATATGGTTTGCCGGGTGATCCTAATGCTAATCTTACATCAAATACAATTGGCGCCGCTATTAATACAACTAGCATGAGCATAGGTACTATATCAGAAATTAATGTTTCTAATCCAGGTACGGATTATGTGTTAGATCCAATTATTCTAATATATCAACCAGAAGTATCACAATATGAACAAAGAGATTATACTCTAACATATACAGGTGAAAGCGGTAACTTTGGTTTAAGTGAAAAAATTACAGGTGGTAATACAGCAGCACTTGGTCAGATTTTAGAAATTAATCAGAATGCTAAAACACTAAAGGTTCGAAGATTATCCATTGCAGAATCATTTGTACCAACAGAAGAAATTGCAGGTGATAGTACAGGAACAACTGCTATTATTGATGCCGTATCAAGAAACTTTTCTGATCCAGTAGCTGGTAATAATGCAGTCATTGCTGCTTCATCATTATCGGTTGAGGGTAAGATTAAAGACCTGGATATTGTATCCTCTGGGTATGGTTATGTAGACGGTGAGTCTGTTACATTTGAAAGTGTCACAGATGATACAAAAACAGGTTCAGCCACATTAAGTCTTGGTCAACAAGGTATTGGTGAAGGCTATTATAAAAATCGTAAGGGTTTTCTAAGTGAAGATAAATATTTACATGACAATGACTTTTATCAAGAATATTCTTATCAAGTTTTAACTGGGTTACCTTTTGAAACATATCGTGATACTTTGAAAAAAGTCCTACATGTAGCAGGAACAAAACAATTTGGTGGGTTTGTATCTACCACGGAAGTAGATACAGAATTTACATTTGCAGAGACTAATACAGAGATCGTATAAATGGTAGAAACATTAGTAACAAACAGATTTAAGACATTTGCTATTAGACAAATTCAAGAATCTATTACAGAACCAGCCAATACTGTTTTCTATGGGTTTGCATCAAAGCATACTCCATATACAGCCGGTGATTCTGTACCACCAGCAATAGGTAATAGCCCTAAAGAAGCAAAATTAGATCCATATAGATCTATGTTATTTGGTAAAAAGCTAGAAAATAGTAATGTAAAATTGATGGTTCCAAGAGTTAATTGGACCGCCAACACAGTCTATGATATGTATGATCACAGAGATACATCTTTGTTTTCAAAAGATTTTTATGTATCAGTTGATGCTGGTTCACAATATCATGTATATAAATGCTTGTATAATGCTAATGGTGCTGTGTCTAGTGAAGAACCATCTTTTAATGAATCCGTAGCAGAAGCTGCTTTATATGCTAATAACGATCAATACTATGAAACTTCAGATGGTTATCAATGGCGATATATGTATAGTGTTGATGATGTGACATTTGAAAAGTTTGCCACTACAAACTGGATGCCAGTTGTGGCTAATACAAGTGTGGAAAGTGCGGCAACAGATGGTGCCATTGATGTAATTAAAGTGGATAGTTCTGGTGCTAATTATAATAATTATGACAGCGGTGAATTTGATGAAAGTCAACTAAAAGTAGGTGGTGATAGTACTTTATATCATATTTCATCTTCTGCTAATACAACTGAAGGCTTTTATGGTAATACTATTTTACATATTACCGGTGGAGATGGTGCCGGCGAATATAAGAGAGTAGCAAATTCATATATAACAGCTGGTGCTGTTGCAGTGAAACTTGAATCTGCATTTACAACCGAACCTACAGCCGGCTCTACATATGAATTATCACCTGAAGTAAAAGTAACAGGCGATGGTACTGAAACAATTAATTGTGTTGCTCGGGCTGTTATTAATAGTACTTCATCTAATAGTGTTCACCAAGTAGAAATTATTGAACGAGGTGAAAAGTATGTCTTCGCAACAGCTGAGATTCTTACTGGTTCTACTGGTAATACAGTCATTACAGCAGCCAATGTAGCGCCTATTATTAGCCCGATTGGTGGTCACGGTGCTGATCCATTTGAAGAATTAGGTGCTACTTCGATTTCATTTGTAACTGAATTTGCTAATAATGAAGGCGGTTATATTTCAACCGATAATGACTATCGTCAATTTGGCATCATACAAGATCCTAAGTTTTCTAATGTAGTCATTTATACTAATAAGGTATCAAATGATCTGTTAGTTGGTTCAGATGGTACATTTGTTGAAGATGAAACTTGGTATCAATTTAAGAAAATAAAGCTTTATTCACAGGGAACAACAATAGCATCGGCTAATACAATTGAAGCAAATGAATCTGATACTGTATATGATGAATTTATAAATATAGGTGATTATGTATATATAACTGATACTGCTAATAATGATCATTTTATCTCTCAAGTAAATTCATTAGATGCTAATACTATTACGCTTGATGAATCTGTGACATTTAGTTCAGGTAATGTTTCAGTTTATATTGCCACATTGACGGCTAATGGTACAGTGAATACAGTTGAATCTGGGGGTATAAGAGCAGATAATGTATCAGCTATGATTAACACTGATAGATTAATAATCGGTGCTACATCTAAAGCTATTGGTACTGTGTCTGATATTGAACTTAATAATACTTACAGTAATACCGCAACATTTGCTACATTTACTCAAATGAAACAATATGTGGGTAGTGTTGTAGGAACATTTACTGAAGATGAATTTGTATATCAATCAAATGGTACTGCTAATGTTGCTACTGGTTATTTACATTCTGCGGTTACGGCTGGTGATACTACAGTTTATCTAACAGAAACAGAAGGTGTATTTACAGTTGGGGGTGTAATTACTGGTAATACATCAGGTGCTACCTTAACTATTTCAGATAAATATAATGGAGAATTAGAGCCTAATTCTGGTGATATTGTATATTTACAGAATGATGTACCAATTTCTAGAGCCAACACACAGACAGAGACAATTAAAGTAATTTTGGAGCTATAAGTAATGCCAATTCAAACCGATACATCGGCTTCACCATATAATGACGATTTTGATGCAAGCAAGGATTATTATAAAATCCTGTTCCGCCCAGGTGTTGCGGTACAAGTACGAGAATTAAATCAGTTACAGACTTTACTCCAAAAGCAAATTGAGCGCTTTGGTGATAATATCTATAAGCGTGGTACAATTGTTGATGGTTGTACATTTGATTTTGAAAGTGCAATCCATTACGTTAAATTATTAGATGTGACGTCTGATTCTACTGTTGCTAATGTTTCTTCTTATGTTGGCTTGAGTCTTAATAAAGAAAATACACAACATAAGTCATATGTGCTTCATTCAGAAGACGGCTTTGAAGCAAGAGATCCAGATTTAAAAACACTTTACCTTAAATATAAAAATTCATCCGATGATAATGCCACTGCTGCATATAGTGCAGGTGATACTCTAACTGTATATAACGAAGATTATAATCTGTATTCTATTAGTACAGTTAATGCTTCTTCTGGGTTTTCCAATACAGACAATGTAGTTATTTTGTCTTCTGTTGCTCTACAAAATAGTACGGGGGGTACTGATTTTGGAGCCACTTTCCAAATAGGTGAAATTGTAACACAGACAACTACGGGCGCTCAAGGTGTTGTTGTTTCATCTAATACAACAGCTAATACATCAGCAGTTGTTCTTCAAATTAAACCAGAATCAGCCGATTTGGCTACTCAAAATACATCAGGGTGGGCTTTTGGTGAAGGTAATGAAATTACAGGTGGAACATCAACCGCCGTAGCTAATGTTGTTAATCTTGTTGGTTCCGGTGCTAGTGCCACAATAACAACTACAGGTGGTGATGATCGAATTGGCTCTATTACAGTTATTGAGCAAGGCTCAGGTTATTATGTACCGCCTACTGCTACAATTTCAAGTACAACTGCAACAACAGGCGAACTTGATATTCTTGATTTGGATGCAAGAAATTATCTTACAAAGGTAACAGTTTCTTCTACTACTAATGCCGTAGGTGTTGGTTATGGTATGCATATTACTAGCGGTGTAATCTATCAAAAAGGTTATTTTGAACGAGTAGAACCACAATTTGAAATTGTATCTAAATATTCTAATACTGTGAGTGATACAGTAATTGGTTTCTCTACAGTTGAAACTATTGTTAATAGTAATTCCGATAGTTCTCTCCTGGATAACTCAAGTGATACATTAAACCAAAATGCACCCGGTGCTAATCGGCTTAAGCTTGTACCTACACTTACAACCAAAACAACGGCTGAAGCAGATGCCGATGAAGAATTCTTCCCATTGGTTGAATTTAGTGAAGGTAAACCATATCGTCAGAATAGATTTACTCAATATAATAAACTTAATGATGAAATGGCTAGACGTACATCAGAAGAATCTGGTAACTATGTCTTAGATCCATTCCTAGTGGCAACAAGATCTTCTAATACATTTGAAGATTCAAATACAGCATTTGATGTTATTGTAGACCCAGGTCATGCTTATATCAATGGTTATAGAGTTGAAACACAACGTAACTATACAACATCTGTTGATAAGGCTAAAAATACTAGAACGGTTACTGCTACTAATATTGATTTATCATATGGTAATTATGTTAAAGTTAGCGGTCTATCTGGATCATGGGATTTCACAAAGGGTGAACAAGTATCATTACGTGATACGGCTTCTGATTATTATGATACTAACCCAGGTGCTACTATTTCTGCAGGTGCTGGTAATGAAATTGGTAAAGCAAGAATTAGGTCAGTTGTATATGAGTCAGGTGAACCGGGTGATGTTGCCGCGGTTTATCGCTTATATATCTTTGATGTTCTTATGGATGCCGGTAAAAACTTTAGAGATGTAAAATCATTCTATTTTGATAATGGTAGTACTGATGCCGTAGCTGATTGTATTCTTGAACTTGATGGCACAACGAATTCAAATGTCGCTGTTATTAAAGAACCTGAAAAGGATGGTTTGATCTTTGGTTCTGATAAGATTAAAGCAATTCAAACAGCATCAAATCTTAGCTATACATATAAGACAATCAGTAATACATCTGTTATTGCAACAGGCGGTACTGTAGAAGTTACAAATGCCGCATCAACGGTTTGGCCTTATGCTGGTTCATTGAGTACTACAGAACAACAAGATCTTATTGTTATCCCTGTATCAAATGTTGTTGCAACAGCTGGTATTACAGGTACGGGTGATGGTAATGGAAATACAGTTGCTGGTTCTGCCACTGCATTTATTACAGATCTCAATGTAGGTGATTATATTACAATTGACTCTAATATTACTAGAGTTGTAGCAATTAATAGTGATACAGAAATAGAAGTTGAACCTGATGTTACAACAACCGCGGGACAAACAATGTATCTTACATTCCCAGCTAATATCCCGGTTCCTCTATCAACAAGAACAAACCGTACGGCTTCGGTTTCTGGTTCTACTCTAACCATTGATCTTGATATTACTATTTCAGGGCAAGTTGAAGTAGATGTTATTCATAATCTTACAATCTCAGGCGCTTCGCCTGTTGCTAAATCAACCGATCGTAAGAATTATGTAAAAATTCAAGCTAACACTGCTACAAATGGTGTATCTGGTCCTTGGGGTCTAGGTCAGTCAGATATTTTCCGCTTACGCGGTGTTTATGCGGGATCAACTACATCCGATACTGATATTACTAAGCATTTCTATATTGACCATAATCAAAATGAAAACTATTATGACATAGGTCAATTATATCTTCGCCCAACTTCTAACTATACAATTGGTGCAGATGATGTTCTATTGGTAGAATTTGATCTTAATACTCAAGCAATTGAAGGTCTTAAGACAATTGACTCATTTACTATTACAGATGGTGAAACATTAACCGATTTGGATGCAAATGAATCTTGGGGTGTTAATACACTTGAAATACCAGAAGTATATACATCACGCGGTGACTATTATGATCTAAGAGATTCGTTTGACTTTAGACCTGTTACATCTAATACAGCCGTAAGATCAACTACTGCTGGCGGCGCACCAACTAACCCGGCCGCGGTTACAGAGTCTAGTAGATTTTCTACAGATGATAAGAAATTCCCTGTACCAGAGTCTGATCTTACATTAACATATTCTTATTATGAACCTAGAACTGATACTGTTTTGGTCAAATCTTCAGGTGATATTCAAGTTCTTACCGATGAAAAACGCCAACCAGGTAACAAAGATGAAATTATTCTCAATTATCTTGATATACCAGCATACCCATCATTACCTGAATTTTATTCTACCGATCTTACAGATATTCTAGATAAGAATATTGCCAATGAAAAGTATTCTAACCAACGTGAAGAGCTATATAAGATCAGTAATACACGAGTTAATTCACAACCACGTGGCTATACAATGGATCAGATTGGTAAGCTTGAACGTCGTATTGAGGCTCTAGAATATTACTCACGTCTGTCTGTAATTGAACAAGAGCTTAAGGATAAAGTTATTCCAAGTGAAGTGACACCTACAATTAATCGCTATAAGTTTGGCTTCTTTGTAGATGATTTCCGATCAGAACAATTCAGTGATCTTGATAGCCCAGAATATACGGCATCTATTTTTGAAAATAGACTATATCCTAAACAAGACCAAATGTCTATTAAATATAAGCTTGCTAATACAGATGGTAATGCTCTTATTAATAATGGTACAAATGTAACATTACCAAATCAGTCTAATATTATTGTTTCACAGAAGAATGCTACTGATGGTTCACCATCTAGTAATACTGTAACAGCTGAAAGCAATAATTATTCTACTCAGTGTGTTAACATTAAAAATAACAATAACTTATATGATAAGTCAAGTAATACTGTTTTTGAAGAAAATATCTTTACATTAACAGCTAATACAGATGCTAATGGTGCTGAAGTTGTTGTATACTTTAATGCATATACACAAAAAGATAGATTTGAAGTTTATCAAAGTTCAAATGCTGAAAGCTTTACGGATGCAGCTGTTATTACATCTGAAACTTCATCTGTGCTTACTCAGGCAGAAAAGAATGAAATTGCTAATTTAAACGTAAATGGTGATTGGACTAAATTAGCAGATAGATCATTTTCTGCAAAGGGCGGTAATTCAAACTATTGGATTGCTGCAGGTATCGGTAAACTTACATTTAACTATAATATAGCTAATGGTAAATATATTATGGTACGAACAGTAAAAGGTTCACCTATACACTTCTATAGAATTTGTTTCCCTGCTTCGGACTTAGGAACACCCGCTACTAGTACATATTTGAAACCAGTTGTTAAGACGAGACCAGTGCCACTGATTAGTATATATAATCAAATTAAGACAATACCAGTGCCACAGATTGGTGCTATACCGGCAACCGCAATACTTGATGCTATTAATATGGCACTAGCAGTACAAAATAGAACATCACCCTTTTAGGAATAAAATATGACCACATTTCCATTTTCTGATAAATTACAAGATTATTTGAATCAGATTAGATTTAATGTAAGTTCTACAACAGTCTCTACTACGAGCGCTGATACTTCTAGTTATGTCAACCCCAAAGATATTCCTTTAAAAGGTGATCTTATTGCAAGACAAACACAACTACCATTAAATCTTACTGGGCTTAAGCCTAATACTAGATATACTATCTATGATAATGATACAGATGTTTCATCTAAGGTTATGGCATATGGTAAAGCCTATGGTTCAACAACTGATCTCATCTCTGATGCAGACGGTAAACTTAACATTTATTATTTCTTTGGATCTAATCGCGGTGCATCAAGTGATTGGTCAAGACTTCGTAACATAGCTGACAACAAACTCAATAAACTTCGTATCAGAGCCGTACCGGCCGGAGGATCTTTGACGGATCCAGATGTTGCTGATATTACTATTACAACATCTGATACTAACTATGAGTTACAACGAATTGATCCTGACTTAGTTCAATCATTTTATCTTGACTCAAATGCAGTCAATAAAGCTTCAACTGTTACCATGACAGATGTAGATTTATTTTTTAAAGTAAAACCTAATGTGACTAACAATATTTCAGGTGTGTCTAACCCATCTGTTTCTGTTGCTATTATTGATATAGACTCAAATGGGCCAATTATTACTAAATATTATTTGAATTCATTGGTTGTCTTACCATTCAATAATATCTTTGCTTCTACCGATGCTAGTATTTCTACTAAATTTTCATTTGTTTCACCTGTTCAGCTTAAAACTGACAGGTCTTATGGTATTGCTGTTATCTTCGACGACCCGGGTTATGAACTATGGTATTGTAAAGCTGGTGATGCCACTGTAGGTACTAATATTGCTTCACCAGGTTCTTCGCCTGGTCATAATGGTGATTTATACCAAAAGACAAATGCTACTATTGCTGTAGACAATGTTACAGGTCAAGGCTATTTCAAAGAGTTGTCTGATACAGATCTTAAGTTTAATATAAGTGCTGCTAAATTCTCATCTAATACAATTACAATTGATGTAGTAAATCAGGACTATGAATTCTTTACAACCGATGTTGTTAATGGTACATTTATTGGTGGTGAATATGTGTGGCAATATAGTGTAGATGGTACACCTTTAGCATATGAAAGCGGCAATGTTGCTCTAGACTCAACTTCAACTACTATTTCAACTGATGCTACTTGGGCTGGATCTCTAGTTGCAGGTGACTTTATTGTTGTTACAGATGGTACTGATGGTAATACTGATGCAAGACAAGTATCATCTATTTCAAATACTACACACCTAGTTGTAACTGAACCTCCTTCATTTACAAATGCAAATGCAGAATATATTCTCACTCCTGTGGCTAAAGTTTATGATTTTGACCCAGTGAAAGATAAATTATATCTTATCGAGTCCAGTGCTAAATCTGGAAATATCTTTGAAGCAAATAGTGTTGTGAAAGGTATACAATCTGGTGCAAATGCAGAAGTTGTAACAGTTGATGATTATCCAATTGGATCATTCTTATCCGACTTGAACTTTAATACTCCAAGCTTAACCGCTACTAATGTTACATATAAGTTTGCTAACACAACATATAACATGGCAGCTGATTCTGATCTTGATTTATACTTACCTAATCACATTAATACATACCGTGCAATTGTTGCTTCAAGATCTAATGAAATTGGTAATGCTTCATTATATGGAGATGAAGATAAATCAGCTCATATGACTATTACTTTTGATCATAAAACTGGTACTACAAATCTTTACGAATCACCTGTATTCCGTACATCTGATATTAATATCCTTACTCAAGGCTGGGATATTAATAATGATGTTACAAATGAGCATACAAACAACGGTAATGCTAAATCGAAACACATCTCTGAAAAGGTTAATTTTGGTGAAAATAATTCAGCTGAAGATCTTAGAGTTTATGTGAATGCATATAGACCACAGGGAACTGATGTTAAAGTCTATGCAAAAATTCACAATAAAGACGACAAAGAATCTTTCGATGATAAAGACTGGACTTTACTTGATCAGTTAACAAATACAAATGTATATTCTGCATTGGATAATAGAGAAAATACAAATGAATATTCATATGGTTTTCCTAAGTATCCCCCAAGTTCTACTACTCTAGCGGGTGTTGCTTCTACTGATGGTACAGCAAATGTAACAGTAAGTGAAGATCATACAAGTACATTAAGTGTAGGTGATGTTATCAAAATTTATGATCCATTATTTGCTGATAATTATGAAATTCATGTTGTTGACAATGTTCAAACAGGTGAAGTTACAATAAGTAGTAATTTTGGTTCAACTAATGATGGTTGGCAAATTGATACATTGTCTACCGAACACACTGCATTTACAAATATTACCAATGATTATATTGTGAGATATTTTGATAAGCAAGGTGGTCAACACGATACTTATGACTCAATTTCAATTAAAGTAATTTTAACTTCGTCATCTTCTTATGTAGTGCCATTTGTTGATGATATTAGAACCGTGGGGGTTAGTGCATAATGTCTAATAAATATAACAGACAAGCAACTGGTGTAGTAGCGGCAAAGGCAGAAAACTTTGAAGCTTATAAGCTTAATAGAGAACAAGAAAAGCAAAAGCAGCGATGTGGTGAATTCATGACAAAAATTTTCTCGGAATTAGAAGATGTTAAAGTTATTTTACATGATATTAAAACACAAATAAAGGAAAATACTTAATGGCAACCAAAGCCAATATTAATATTGACCAAGGATCTACATTTAGTACGGATATTGTGTTAGCCGATAAAAATGGTACTGTATTAGATCTTACAGGTTATACGGGTGAAGCTCAACTAAGAAAGCATTATACATCATCAACTGCGGTTGATTTTGATGTTACCATTAATGCTACAGCAGGGAAAATTACATTAGAATTGAGTGCTAATACTACCAATAATATTGTAGACGGTCGTTATGTTTATGATGTTGAAATTACAGATTCAAGTAATGTAATTTCTCGTATACTAGAAGGAATAGTAACTGTTACACCCGGTGTAACTCGATAGGAAGAAAACATGGCGATTAATTATTCAGATGTAGCTACAACAGATGATTTTAGTACCTGGTTAGCCAGAACAAATTCTCTTCTAGGCGCACTAAGAGATAGTACAATTACTGCAGGTAGTCCATATCAAAATACGACTGGTAATGCTCAGTTATTTGGTATCTTTAATTCTACTACATTAGTTGCTACTAATGGTATCAGGGGTGGTAATGTATCAACATCTGCTGAACTTACAGTAACTTCTAACGTAGATGTAGAGGGTAAACTTTCAATTAATGGCAATAACGTTATTAACTCTACTGGTTATTGGGTAGGTGATACAACAGGACTTAAGGGACAAAAGGGTGAAGTTGGTTCTGCTGGCTCCGCAGGTGATAAAGGTGACACCGGCCAAAAGGGCCAAAAAGGTGAAGTAGGTGTTACTGGTTCTACTGGATCTGACGGTGATAAAGGTGACACTGGACAAAAAGGTCAAAAGGGTGATGATGGTTCAGGAACGGCGGCAGGCGCTAATACAGAGGTACAATTTAATGATAATGGATCATTTGCCGGTGATGCAAACTTTACATATGATACCGGAACAGATACACTTTCTGTTACTATCAATACTGGCGGTATGGTTGGTAATTCTACTGGTTCTTTCCCATCAAGTAATGGTATATTATTAGGTGATTTAACTGAGCGTTGGGCATTAACCGCTACTACAGGTTCATTTAATGCTAATGTAACTCCTACATCAAATTCTACATCATCTGCTAGAACACTAGGTACTACAACAAGTCGTTGGTATATGTATGCAAATACAGTAACTGCATCTGGTGATCTTACCGTTACTTCTGATGCTAGAACTAAAGATAATATTAAAACAATTGAAAATGCACTTGATATTATTACTAATTTACGGGGTGTTTCTTATACAAAAGATGATCTAGATCATATTGGACTAATTGCACAAGAAGTGCTACCGTATGTACCAGAAGTAGTTAGATTAGGCTCAGATGATTTATATACTCTAAATTATCAAAATCTTGTAGGTCTATTGATTAATGGTATTAAGGAATTAAAACAAGAAATAGATCAGTTGAAGGGTTAATTATTAATGCCACTTCCTGAGGATACAGTTGTAAAACTTTTACAAAATCAAACAATTAAAATTATAGCCGATCAGACAGATGGTCGGGTTGAAACTCGTACGCCTATTACTTTAAAAAATGCAGAACCTGGTGTACAAGGTGATAAAGGCCAGAAGGGTCAAACCGGCGCTACCGGTTCGGGTGAAGATGCTGGTTTCCCATATGTATATGATTCAGCAACAGATACAGCAACAGACCCCGGCGCCGGGGAATTTAGACTCAATAATGCCACATTAGCATCAGCCACACAAATAGCAATAGATGATTTAGATGCTGATACATCGGACATTAGTGCATTTATTGCTACATGGGATGATAGTACTAATGCTGTTAAAGGTCATCTTACTGTTCAAGGTATTACAGATGCAACAGATTTTGCAATTTATCAAATTGATTCTTTAACTGATCAGACTAGTTATACACAATTAGATGTTACACATATTGACTCGAGTGGTACTTGGTCAAATGGTGATAGTTATATTCTTATTTTCTCTAGAGCGGGTGACAAAGGTGAAGTCGGCGTTACCGGTGACAAAGGTGACACTGGTCAAAAAGGTCAAAAAGGTGAAGTCGGCGTTACCGGTGACAAAGGTGACACTGGTCAAAAAGGTCAAAAAGGTGAAGTAGGTGAACAGGGTATACAAGGTATCCAAGGTGACAAAGGTGACACTGGTGAAAAGGGTCAAAAAGGTGAAATAGGTGTTACTGGTGATAAAGGTGATCAAGGTAGCCAAGGTATCCAAGGTGACAAAGGTGACACTGGTCAAAAAGGTGAAATAGGTGTTACTGGTGACAAAGGTGACACCGGCCAAAAAGGTGAAGTAGGTGAACAGGGTATACAAGGTATTCAAGGTGACAAAGGTGACATCGGCGAAAAAGGACAGAAAGGCGAAATAGGTGTTACCGGTGATCAGGGTATCCAAGGTGACAAAGGTGACACAGGCCAGAAGGGTGAAGTCGGCGTTACTGGTGACAAAGGTGATACAGGCCAGAAGGGTGAGCAAGGTATACAAGGTGATAAAGGTGATCAGGGCCAGAAAGGCGAAATAGGTGTTACCGGTGACAAGGGTGACACCGGCGAAAAAGGACAAAAAGGTCAGAAGGGCCAAGAAGGTAATTTTGGCGGTGTAACTTTTGATTATACATTTTCTACAAATACAGCAAATTCTGATCCCGGTGTTGGTATATTAAAATTCAATAACGCTAATGTAGAATTATCTACGTTAATGTGGATTGATAATCAAGATGATAATGGAACCGATATTTCATCTTATTTACAAACAATTGATGATTCTACATCTTCAATTAAGGGTCACTTTAGACTTTCTAATAAGTCTGACTCTACTGATTTTGCATTATTTACTATTACTGCATCATCTATTGATCATACGGGATACTATGAAATTGTATCTAGTTGGATTGATGGTTCTTCTACATCATTTTCTAATAATGAAGATGTTATTATTACTTTTGCTAGAACGGGTGATCAAGGTGACCAAGGCCAGAAGGGTCAAAAGGGTGAAGTAGGTGTTACCGGTGATCAGGGTATCCAAGGTATTCAAGGTGACAAAGGTGACACTGGTGAAAAAGGTCAAAAGGGTGAAGTAGGTGTTACCGGTGATCAGGGTATCCAAGGTGACAAAGGTGACCAAGGCCAGAAGGGCCAAAAAGGCGAAGTAGGCGATCAGGGTATCCAAGGTATTCAAGGTGACAAAGGTGACCAAGGCCAGAAGGGCCAAAAAGGCGAAGTAGGCGATCAGGGTATTCAAGGTGACAAAGGTGACACTGGTGAAAAGGGCCAAAAAGGCGAAGTAGGCGATCAGGGTATTCAAGGTGACAAAGGTGACACTGGTGAAAAAGGTCAAAAGGGTGAAGTAGGTGTTACCGGTGATCAGGGTATCCAAGG
>Ga0181592_10001349_pt1 | contig 19815 bp, 20 predicted proteins | sample 071ome_20_FD_133755 | JGI IMG/M metagenome (GOLD analysis project Ga0181592, IMG submission 133755) | Coastal salt marsh microbial communities from the Groves Creek Marsh, Skidaway Island, Georgia - 071412BT metaG (megahit assembly) | ecosystem: Environmental > Aquatic > Marine > Intertidal...
GTAGAAGAACTAATTGACGAAGGTGTAAATGTTGTAATTGCCGCAGGTAATAGTTATCATAAAATAGCTGACGAAAACGATCCGGATTATAACAACTATTATAATAGTACTTTTTACGGTCAGCGTTATTATCATAGAGGCGCTTCACCATATAGCACAGAAGCAATTATTGTAGGTGCAATTGACAGCGCATTAGATGGCGACGGTAATGAACAAAAAGCTACGTTTTCTAATGCAGGACCGGGTGTAGATGTTTATGCTCCAGGCGTAGATATTATGAGTGCAACAAGTACCACTAACAAATTCACTGATGGTGCATATCCACTTAATAATGCTTTTAGAATTACAAACATAAGTGGTACTAGTATGGCCGCTCCACAAATAGCAGGTATTGTTGCTACCTACGGAGAAGTCCAACCAAATGCAACACCTGCAAATAATAAAACTTGGGTAACATCAAATTCAAAAGCACAAATTGATGTGAACGGAAACACTGGTAGTGATTACACTAACCAAAGAAGTTTATGGGGTGGATATAATAGATACGCATTCCAAGAATTTAACGATCCAAATGTTGTAACTATTGCAGGTGAAGAAACAATTACTTTAGTTCAAGAAGATGCAACCCCAACTTATGCGTTAACTACATCAACAACAAGTGTAAACGAAGGGCAAAGTTTTACCATTACTCTACAAACAACAAACCTAGTCAATGGTACTATCATACCTTACACAATATCAGGTGTATCAACTGAAGACATAGGCGGAGAATTGCTATCAGGTAATTTTATTGTAGGTGTAACTATGGTAAAAACATTTACTGCTACTGAAGATAATACATTTGACGACGGTAACGAAACTTTTACTTTATCTATTGATGGTACATCAACAAGTGTTAATGTTACAATAGCTGATACTAGTTCACCTGATCCTTCTTATGCTCTTAGTGCTACTAGAACAAATCTTGGAGAAGGTGAGTCAACAACAATTACTCTTACAGCAGATAACGTGTTGTCAGGGACTTCTATACCTTATACAATTACAGGCGTAAGTTCAGAAGATATAAGCGGTGAACCTTTAACAGGTAACTTTACTGTAGGCAGTGATATGTCAAGGACGTATCAAATAGCGGCAGATGGACAACTTGAAGGATTAGAAACTTTAAATTTCGCACTAAATGTACAAGGTATTGATATTGATATTACTATTAATGATACCAGTAATAGTCCAACAACTTATAATCTAGTAGCAAGTGTAGGAGCAGTTAACGAAGGTCAATCATTTACTGTTGATCTTATTGTTGATAATCCAATAAACGGAGTACAACAAGATTATATTATTACAGGTGTTGATAGCACAGACATAGGTGGTGCATCTCTAACAGGTTCCTTTATAGTAGGCAGTGCAACACAAGTTACAATTAATGTAAGTGAAGACTTTACTACAGAAGGCGAAGAAACATTTGTAATAAGTTTAGCAAGTGTAACAGGTGTTAGTGCTAGTGTTACCATAAATGATACAAGTACAACACTTGTGCAAGGACAAGAACCGATTACTACACCAGGTAGCGGTACTTTTACAGTTCCACAAGGTGTTACAAGTTTGAGCATACTTGCAGTTGGTGGAGGAGCAGGTTCTGGTTCAACTGCCGCTCTAGGTGCAGGACAGCTAACTGGCGGAGGAGGTGCAGGAGGTACAGGCTGGCTTAATAATATTACAGTAACAGCAGGGCAAGTTATTTCTTATACTGTAGGTGCAGGAGGAATTGGTGCAAACAATGGCGGAGACACTTCTTTTACAATTGGTAGTAATACATATACAATAGAAGGTGGAAAAATAAGTTCCGCACAGAATAAAAACGGATATGGTAATGAAGCACCTATGCTTGATGCAGGTGTAGCTGGAGGACTTGGAGGCTCAGTAGCAACTGGATCATCTGCATTTACTGGTTATCAACAAGGAGGCCAAGGTGGTTGGTCGTATCCTTACGCACATGGCAAAATGGTTATAGGTGGCGGAGGCGGCGGATCTGGAACAGGAGGCGTTGGTGATCAAGGTTTTCCTCAAACTGAAGTAATAGATGGTGTTAGTAAAAATAGATATCAAATACTAAATGTTGATATAGGTGCAAATGATGGAAACTGGAAATTAGCACCAGGTGCAAGATCAACTACAGGTACACAGTCTACAAAAATGTTTCAAGTTGATGATTACAATGGCGGATCTCAATTTTTAGGTGTCAAATTAGACAACAGACCTTCAGGCACAGCAGACTATGATGTTTCATATCCTGGATTTTTTATGGAAAGAATCAATAGATTCTTTGCTGATAATGTTACTTCTACTTGGGATATTTATGATTCTATATACATTGTGTTCAAACAAGGCGCAGGTGCTACTACGCCAAGGTATGTTGCAAGATTAGAAAAGACTTCTGGAAGAAGTGTTCTCGATGCTAATACAATGAAGTTCCAAGATTATAGTGCAGATGCATCTCTTCCGCAAATGACTTATTACATCAAACACCATGTTGAAGCAACAGGATGTACTTTTGAAAGTGTGCCTTACACAGTTGGTAATGGAGGTAGTGCAGGATATATTGAAAGTGCAGGTGAAACTATCTATAGTATTGAATACAGAGGTGGCGCTAACACAGGAGCAACTTATGCAAACACTACATCGTTAGGAGAATTTTTAGTAGCTCAAGGAGATCAAGCAGTAGATTTAAATACTGCTACAGTAGGAAGTGGTGGTGGACACACGTTCATTGAAAATTGGCAAAGTGGCACAGGGACAGTAAGAGGCGGACACGGTGGTGGTGCCAACCTTACAAGAGGACTTAGTGGATTATCAGGAGCAAGAGGTACAAGTAGAGCTATACTATCAATTACAGGTGCAGGTGATGTTTATCAAACAGCAGACGGTGCCGTTGGTAATGAAGTTTCAAGTGTTTCAGCATATGAAGTTGGTGCTGGAGCAGGTGGAATAGGTATTATGGGTCTTGCACCAGCAGGATCACAAAGTAGAGCTGAAACTGGACAAGACGGTGGATTATTATTTGTGTATCCAGGATCACAAAGACAATTCAATGCTCCTACATTTACTCTTAATAAAAGTAAAGACAGTGTAAATGAAGGTAGCCAAGTTAGTGTATCTATAACAAATAATCTTACAGAAGATGCAACACAGTTACCTATTAGAATTTCTGGCATACAACAAGCTGACACAAGTTCGTTCACTCCATCAGTTACTTGGACTGGAGATGTAGCAACTACAGCATTAAATGTCTTGTCCAACAGTATCAATATAGGAATAGCCGCAGATAATTTATTTGACGGAATAGAAACTATGACTGTTGATTTATATAATCCTGGTGATACAAATTATAGTGGAGATGTTGTAGCTACAACTAGCATAGTTATAAATGATACAAGTGACGGCACACAGGTTAATCATACAGGAACAGTAGTAAATAGTGGTAATACAGGTTATACATGGACAGCAGGAAGTGATAGAAATGGAATTATTAGTGGTCTTAATCCTAATATTGTTATAGATCAAGGTGATACAATATCTTGGACTGTAAATGCGCCTAGTCATCCGTTTTACTTGAAGGAAAACCAAGTAACAGGAACTGCATCAGCTGTAAACAATGTTCAAAATAACGGTACTACAAGTGCTGTGATAGAATACACACCTACAGTAGATGGAAGAAAATACTATCAGTGTTCTGTGCATAATAGTATGCACGGAGAAATTTATATATCTAAAGATCACTGGATAACTTTAGGACTTTATACTCCTACAGAAAATAGAGAAATAAACAAAATTGCACTTGCAGGTAGAGGATATACAATTACTGCACACAGATCGAGATTAGGATCCGGTAACAGACATTTTTGGGAAAAAGTATCTGATAGAGGATCGACAATCTATAATAGGACAGGAACTGATAATATTATTCCAGGACAATCTGTTACTGATGCGTCGGAAAATCATTATCTTGCATATACAGGAGAATGGAATTGGAAAACACAAACTCCAGCAGTTGACTATCCTAGTAAATTATATGTAACTAAAACAAATTCTTCTGGCGCAAATCTTTGGTATAGAACTTATGCAGATTCAGACGGGTATGCATACAAAGCACACGACATAAAAATTAACAGTTCGGGTAACTTAATAGTTGTTGGAACGTTGTTAAACAACTCTGCTACACAAAGCGCAATGTTTATTATGGAGTTAGACATTACAAATGGTGATGTTGTAAGACAATACAAAGCACCTCCTTCAGATAGACTTATGGAAGGTTACTTTGTTGAATGCGATGGCTTAAATGATCAGTATGTAGTATATGGTAGAGAAAAACAACCAAGTGGCACTAATAACGAAGAATTTGCTACAAGACTATGGAAATTTAGTTCTACTTTTGCTCTACTATTTGCAAGATGGTATTATCTAAATGACGATGCAGAACCAAGTGGTCTTGCATTAAAATTAGCTGAAAACGGATCTATTGATTCCATTTACATCGGAGTAACAGATCCAAACACTTGGAGATCACATGTAATTAAATTAGACGGTACAACTGGTTTAAGAACAAACGAGTGGCAACTTAATAGCACAACAAGAACATCTACTTATCCTGTTGTAAATGACATAGCTTATGATAGTGTAAACGATAAAGTTTTTGCTGTAGGAAAAATTAGAAGTACAGCTACTGGGTCAGACAAAATGTTAGTTACAGGATTCAATGACAGTTTAACTGAAAATGAAGTTGGTATATATACAACTGATCAAGGAGGCGGACATTATTTAATCGCCAATACCTGTGCAATAGATAATACTCTTGATCCAAATAATAGATTGTTTGTAGGCGGATACGGTATTAGTGTATACAACAATACAGCGCAACAAGCCTTAGTTGCTAGTGTTCCTATAAATCCAGCACCAACACCAGATGATCAATTTGATCAATTTACTTATACAGAAGTAGGTCAATGGTCAAGTGTTAATATTGCAACCAGTTCAATAGACGAATTAACTGTAGTAGGTATAACTATTGGAGAATCAGTATTCCCTACAACAGCAGGCGCAACTAATGGAACTGTTACAAATTCAAGCGATTACACATGGCGTAAGATGCCTTTAGATTATTCTACAAACATTCAACCAGAAGCACCTACACCAACGTATGCACTATCAGCAAGTGCAACTTCAGTGAACGAAGGACAGAGTTTCACAGTTACACTTGACACAACAAATGTTCCTGATGGTACAAATGTTCCTTATACAATTACTGGTGTAAGTAGTGCTGACATAGGAGGTGTAAGTTTAACTGGTACATTTACAGTACTGAGTAATTCTGCAAGTGTTACAATCAATGTTACAGCTGACAATACAACTGATTAAAGGATTAAGAAATGGGAGCAGAAACTTTTACACTTACATTAGATGATCAAGGTAACTCCATAGCTGTTACAATAAATGACACTTCTATAACTCCTCCAACAGGGGAAGAAGTTTTTACAACAAATGGCACTTTCACTGTTCCAGACGATATATACGTATTAGATATTTTTATGGTAGGTGGCGGTGGTGGTGGACAACCCGGACAATATTCCTACGGATCAGGTGGAGGCGGCGGTGGCGGCAATTGGACACACTATGAAGGTGTTTCTGTTCAACCTGGAGATACGTTTACTGTAGTAGTAGGTCAAGGCGGAAGTGGAGGTAGTGTTAGCACAAACTCACCTTTTGAAATTGTGACTACATCAAGTAGTTCAGGTTCAACAAAATATCCACAAGCAGGAACAGTAACAAATGCTACTAACGGAGGAAACACTACAATAAAACACAATGTTGCGGAAGAAACAGACAGTGTTTCCGGAACAGCAGGTGGCGGATTAGCGGCAAGCGGTACAGGTGGTACTGGCGGCTCTGGTGGAGCAGGAGCTGTTACAAGTTTACATTTACTTAGTATTACAACTACTATACACACTACAATAGGGTCAGGCACAGGAAGAAATAAAGCTGATGAAGTTAGACCAGGAGGCGGCGGTGGACCAAGGACTGCTGGAGATGGTGGTTACGGTCGTGGTGATTTTTATAGAAGCTCAGGTGGATTTAATTATTATAAAGCATCTCCAGGTGGAGATGGTGGTGGAGTATATTTAAACGACGGTACAAATCAAGGCGCTAATGGTACAGATGCTCCGCCTTTGGGTACAAGTAATTACAACTATACAGGTGCAGGAGATGGTGGTAATGGCGGTACTGCTGTTGGTAATGCGTATGGCGCTGGAGGAGGCGGTGGCGCTGGTGGTCGTATCCGTAACCAAACTATTATCAGCGGTGGAACAAACTATTACTACAGATGGTTTTTATCACATGCTGGACAAAATGGCGGAAATGGTGCTGTACGATTCGCATGGGGAGCGTAACCTGATAAATACATACGAAGGATACTGATATGACTATTCAAACTATAAACATAGGACAAATTGCAAATGACGGGACAGGTGACGATTTACGAGAAGCGTTCCGCAAAGTAAATGAAAATTTTGACGAACTAGATTTACGTCAACCTGAATCAACTACTGGATCAAACTTAGGATCGGGAGAAGCAATTTTTGCAGGCAAGGTTGGAGATGCACTAACTTTTAATAATATTACTACAAGTGGTGCTTTAACAATATCAACTGTTGCAGGGAATAATGTACAAATAAGTACAAATTTACAAGGCGTTTTATATGTATCAGACCAGGGTAGTAGCAATATCGATGACGGTGATGTTTTCAATATAAACGGTGGTCCAGGCATACAAACAACTTTAGTTGGAAACACTCTTACAATTACAAATACCGGCGGTACTGGTGGCGGCGTATCAGCTTTTGATTCAGATTTAGATTTTGGCGAAATTATAATGACTGTTCAGTCACACGCTGATTACCTACGTTTAACCACAGATGTTGATTACGGAACTGTAACAAGTCCAGTACAAGGTATAAGCAGTGATATGAATGGCATTTAATTATGGCAGATTTTTGGACAATAGAAACAGGACAAACAATAGCAACTGTTGAAGAGGAAACAACAGTAAGTATAGGTTTACCTTTAGTTCCAAATACTAATCCTAGTCTTAAAATTATTTCGGGAGAACTACCTCCTGGTTTAAGACTAAAAGACAATCAAATAATAGGCACACCTTACCAAGTTAATAGAACACAAACTTTTAGTTTTGTTATTAGAGCAACTGTAGATGATAATATTGAAGACCGTACATATCGTATCATTGTAAACGGCCCTGATTCACCTGTATGGACTACACCTGAAGGAATTCTTAAAGCTGGTGGAGATAACCCTTTAAACAATAGGTATTTTATATTAGATAATGAAGTTGTTGATTTCCAATTAATGGCAAAAGATGATGATTTTCCAACAGGAGAAACATTAGAATATTACATTGACAAAGGAGATGGTGTACTACCTCCAGGTATAACTTTATCAAAAACAGGAAAGTTAAGCGGAGTTGTAGAACCATTACTTGCATTAGATAAGGACAGTAAACTAGGACAGTATGATACAGGAAATTACGATATGTATCTACATGATTTTAGTAATGTGTCTAGTTTATTTTATCAAGGTCAAGTTATACAAAATTATATCTACAATCCACCAAAAAAATTAAATAGATACTATGAATTTAGAGTTAGTGTAACAGATGGATATACAATAGTTAAAAGAAACTTTATATTGTATGTTGTAGGAGAAGATTTTTTACGAGCAGACAACGTAATTGTTCAAGTTGGTACTGGTGTATTTACAGCTGACAATACCTATATTAGATGGCCTATTTGGGTAACTCCGCCAGACTTAGGTTATCGAAGAGCTAATAATTATATCACTTTGTTTTTAGACGTATTAAAAAACGAAAATCAAAGAGGTGCAATACAATATGAATTGTTAACAACTAACGATGATAATACAGCAAGCCAAGTACCTCCCGGAATGGCATTAGATTCTAGCACAGGAGAAGTTGCAGGCAGAGTAGGATATCAACCTGCTGTTACTAGAGAATACAAATTTACAGTAAGAGCTAACTTAATATTATCTGAAAACAATGTTGTTGATGTTGTAGCATATAGAGATAGAACATTCACTGTAAAGTTATTAGGTGATATTGATAGTAAAATAACTTGGTTAACTCAAACAAATCTAGGCACTATTCCTGCAAACTTCGGTAGTGTATTTAGAGTAGAAGCTAGTACGACTGTAGCTGACGCTCCATTAATTTATACACTTGTAGGAGGTAGATTACCTCCAGGACTAACACTACAATACAACGGAGAAATCACAGGTAGAGTAGTGCAGTTTGGCGACAGTGAAAAAGACGGACTAACTATTTTTGATAATGATGATCTTACATTTGATGGAGACACTACAAGCGTAGATAGAATATACAAATTTACAGCAGAAGCAAAAGATAGATTTGGTTACAGTGCAGAAACTAAAGAATTTTCAATTGAAGTTATTGACGATGATGATAGACAGTATAGTAATTTATACATGAAGCCGTTCTTAAAAGAAGATAAGCGTGATAGATTTAGTCAATATATAAATGATCCTGCAAACTTTCCACCTAGCTTAGTTTATAGACCTAATGATCCAAATTATGGGCTACAAAGAGATATCAAAATATTAGCATATGCAGGTATAGAAACATCTACACTAGAACAAGTATTTGGGGCTAGTCAAAAGTGGCATAAGAAACGCAGATATAGAATCGGAGATGTAAAGTCAGCTATTGCGAAAACACCAGGCACCCAAAATGAAGTTTATGAAATAATTTATTTAGAAGTAATAGACCCTGCTAAACCATCTGTAGGAACAGCTAGAGATTCTTTTAAAATTAAAAATAATCAAAAAATTACAGCTGATACTATGACTTATGATACAAATAGAAAATACACAAGTCAACAAGAAGGTTATCCTACGCTAACTGCTAGTGGCGATCCAACAAACAGAAACAACGAACAATACAAATTTACAACTAGTGATACACAACTAGATCTTGGAGATACAGTTTTAAGTGAAGATGGTAGTACTGTTTTAACTGCTACTGCTCATACAGATAGCGATCCATTTAAGTTTGGAGAAAGAAATGCTCCAAAAGCTGACGACGGTGGTTTTTTAGTAAGCGGCGGTGGAGGCAAAAAATACCTTGCAAATATTGATAATATGCAAAATAGTATCAAAACTTTAGGTAGAACAGAGTATGACTTTTTACCGTTATGGATGCGTACTCCTCAAGAATCAGGCACACAAGAACCTGGATTTGTATTGGCAATACCATTATGCTATTTGAAGCCAGGAAATAGTCAAACTGTGCTTACAAATTTAAAAAATAGTTCATATGATTTAAAAGATTTGGACTTAGAAATTGACAGATATCTGATTGATAGCACTACAGGTAACAGTAATGAACAATATGTGCTATTCAATAATTTTGCATACAATGCCTAATACGATAAATATATGTAGGAGAAAAATATGGCCAGTAATATAGTATATGAAGGAATAGATGAAAACTATCCTCAAGCAGGTAAAGACAACGACTCTCAAGGTTTTAGAGATAACTTTGGATTAGTTAAAACAGGTTTACAAACTGCACAAAGCGAAATTTCAAGTTTGCAAACTACAAGAGCAAGATTAGATCAAGCTAACGATTTTGGTGGTAATAATATTACCAATGCAAATACACTTAAAGGTACATCAACAATGTATAATGGTGGTGTATTGCAGATCAATACAAACATAAGTTTTGAAAGCGGCCATTATCAAAACTTTACTATTGCTCCTTCAACCGGATCTAACCTTACACTAACACTTACAGATTGGCCTGCAAGTGGTAGATATGCGTTAATCAGAGTATCATTGTTTGGCAGAGATCAAGCAGACACGGTAACTTGGGAAACAGAAGGTGCAGGAACATTCCTAAAAGTACCTACAGGATTTCCAAACACACCAACTATAGATACATCTGCACATCCGTATATCTTTGAATTTTGGACATATGATGGTGGTACAACTGTATTTGGTGAATACAAAGGCCACTTCAACAATGTCATTTAATCCATTAATTGATGATTTAAGTAGTTTCTCTGATAAAGAAATAGAAGATAAAATATTTGAATTGAATAAAAAATATTGGATGACACAAAATCCACAGGTTAGAGACCAAATTACAACTGTTCTAGAAACATATAAGATTGAAGCAGAAACACGTAGAGTAAAAGAACGTTCTAAAATGAATGAAAAAGGCGATTCTCCTCTTGACAATTTGATTAATATCAGTTAATATACATATATGCTAATGAAAACAGATGAACTAGGTATTCCTCGTTTTACAAATAAAGATCTTATGAATATGATCTATTCAGGTCATTCGGATAAAGTTCATGTGGTTCTGTGTGACCCAAGTGATGAAGTAGATAAATTTAACAATGCAATGGAAGAACAAGGACTATCTCCATTACAAAAATATATTCCACTAGATGTAGATCAAAAGACTTTTGACGGTGTATGTCAAAGTGAATGGTTTATGCCTGATGAATACAAAACGTTAAATGTATTAAACTGGCTACAAGCAACTTTAATGGAAAAACTACAAGATCCAGACGATAATAATATTTTAACAACAAAAGAATGGACTAGAGTTTCTGAAGAGTATGAAGAATATAGACAGCGTGGTATGATTGACTTACTACGCTATATGGTTTATCTTGTAGACTTTATGCGTGAGAACAATATTGTATGGGGCGTAGGACGCGGATCAAGTGTTGCTAGTTATGTGTTGTATTTGATAGGCGTACATAGAATCGATTCAATCCAATATGGCCTGGATTGGCGAGAGTTCATGAGATAAGTATTAGACAAAGGAGAACGTTATGGCAGTTAGACAAACAGGTAGAAAAACCTATAGAACAATGCAAGGCAAGCAAATCGATATGGATATGCTTCGTCAACGTAACGAACTCACTCCAGCAGTAGGAAATGCTCGTGTAAATGCACGTGGCGATGAATTGGGTGCAGGTGGTAAAATTTCACGTAAAAGAGAAGATATTTTACGTGACTACTATGCAGACAATCCTGCGGCGGCTCCAGATGAAGTAATCACTAGAGAGCAAAGAAAAGCAGAAGAAACTCCTGTTCCTAAAACAAGAGCGCAAAAGAAAGCCGCGCAAATTGCAAAGGAACAAGAACAAGCTGATGCACAGGATGAGTGGGTCGAAGACGAAGACGGCAATTTTGTTAAAAGAGGTGAATAATGTCAGTACACTTGAAAACTTTTGAAGGTAAACTTACAGCCATCGGAGATAGAGTTATTGTTAGTGATATGTTTTTTGGTGAACAAAAAACTAAAGGAGGTATCATACTAACAACAGACGATGGAAATGTAAGAGGCATTTATCCTAGATGGGGTAAAGTATATTCTAAAGGACCTAAAAACAAAGACATTTATAATGTTGGAGATTGGGTGCTTGTAGAACATGGTCGTTGGACCAGAGGTGTTTCAATCAAAGACGGAGAAGAAGAACTAGAACTACGTATGGTTGAAACAGAAAGTATTCTTGCATGGTCAGAAGAAAAACCAAACGATGTACAAATGGGTAAATCAAGTGTTGGAGATTTTTCACCTGACAAAATTAGTGCAGATGAATTTGCAAAGTAAGAGGTTAAATTGAATAAAGTAGATCTAAATTCGTACATGGATTTTGTACAAGAAGTAACTAGTAGTGAAAGTAATGCTTTTGGTGCTATGAACAAACGCATGGAAGTATTAAGTGATGCAGGAATTAATCCATCATTGCTAATGACAGGTGCGATTGGTATTGCAAGTGAAGGAGGAGAATTTGCAGAAATTGTTAAAAAATGTATCTTCCAAGGTAAACCTATGGACGATGAAACTGTATTTCATTGCAAACGAGAACTTGGTGACATTATGTGGTATTGGATTAATAGTTGCCGCGCTCTTGGTATCGACCCTAACGATGTAGTAGCAGAAAATGTTAATAAATTAAAAGCACGTTATCCAGGTGGCGAGTTTGATGTATTTTACAGTGAAAATAGAAAAGAAGGTGATTTATGATGAGTACAGAAGCACTTAGACAACAAAAATTATATGATGAAGGATTGCGTGAATTCATGCTTAATATGTATAACCACACAGCGGCAGGACTAGCTGTAAGTGGAGTGGTGGCATGGTTTGTTTATTCTTCAGGCTTGCTTTTTGCTATGGCAGGCTCTTTATGGCTTTTTGCACTTGCTCCATTAGGAATGATTCTTTGGTATTCATTTGCAGGACGCAATTGGGCATATGAAAAACTACGTAATTTTTATTACGCATTCACAGCAGTTATGGGAGTTGGACTTGCTCCTATTTTTGCAGTTTATACTGGTGCAAGTATTACACAAGTATTTTTTATTACCGCCGCAACCTTTGGCGGTGCAAGTCTTTGGGGTTACACAACAAAGCGTGACCTAACAGGCTTCGGACATTTCTTGTTCATGGGCTTAATTGGTATTATTATTGCAAGTATTGTAAACTTGTTTATGGCAAGTTCTGCACTAATGTTTACTATTAGTATTTTAGGTGTGTTTATCTTTACAGGATTAACTGCTTGGGATACACAAAACGCAAAAAACATTTATCTTTCACATGGTGGCGATCCACGTTATGGCATACAATTTGCTATTAGCTTGTATCTAAACTTTATCAATCTATTTCAAATGCTACTTGCATTGTTAGGAAATAGAGAATAAGAGGTTAAAAATTGAATTACGAACGGAACCGTAAGATTCTTGCGGATGTTGATGGTGTCCTTTTAGATTGGGAAACGTCATTTGATGCATGGATGCAAACACGTGGCTATGCAGTAGTTGAACCTACAAATTACAAACAATTTGTTAGATACGGAATTACCAAAGAAGAGTCAGACCAAAATGTTAAAATCTTTAATGAAAGTGCATGGATTGGCTACTTAAAGCCATTGCGTGATGCAGTAGATGTAATTCATAAATTTGCTAGTTATCATTGGCACATAGAATGTATTACTAGTTTGAGTACAGATAAATTTGCTGGTATGCTACGCACAACTAATTTAGAAGAAATTTTTGGACGAGGAACTATTAGACGGGTAAGATGTATTGACACTGGTGCAGACAAAGACGACATTCTTAAGGAATACGAGCCAGGTCATTGGTGGATTGAAGACAAGCCCGAAAACTGTGAAGCTGGTTTAAGAGCAGGACATAAACCTATATTGATGTCCCATAGATACAATGAAGATTATAACGGTTGTATTAGAGTCCAAAATTGGCAAGAAATTTTCAATATAATTACTGCTAAAAGTACTTGACTTTTATAATAATATCCTATATACTAAAAGACAATAGGAGTTTATAATGAAGTTTCCAGAACAAAAAAACACTGGTGTTGGTACTGCTGGTTTGGCAGGAATAGCACTTATGGTATTACATGTAACAGGGCATCTCACAGGATGGGCTTGGCCTTTACTTTATGTATTCTTAATTTTAGTCGGAATAGGAATGGAAAATAATAAGAAATGAAAGAATTATGGGTAGAGAAATATCGTCCTAAAACAGTAGACGGTTATGTATTTAGAGATGACGCACAAAGAAACCAAGTTAAAACATGGATCAAAGATAAAACTATTCCGCATTTGCTTTTTAGTGGCAATGCTGGTATTGGTAAAACTACTCTTGCTAAATTACTTTTTAATGAGCTTGAAGTAAACGATCTAGACATACTTGAAATCAATGCTAGTAGAACAAACAGTGTTGATGACGTTCGTGATAAAATTGTTAACTTTGTACAGATGATTCCATTTGGTGACTTTAAAGTTGTACTACTAGATGAGGCTGACTATTTGTCACCAAATGCACAAGCCGCACTACGTGGTGTTATGGAAGAATATCATACAACAAGTAGATTTATTTTGACATGTAATTATCCAAACAGAATTATTCCTGCACTACATTCAAGATGTCAAGGCTTCCACATTGCAAAGATTGATCAAACAGAGTTTACTGCTCGTGTTGCAGAGATTTGTATTACAGAAGGTGTTACTCCTGATCTTGATATACTAGACACTTATGTAAAAGCAACTTATCCAGACTTGCGTAAGTGTATCAACATGGTACAAATGAATTGTCAAGATGGTAGTTTGCTTGCTCCACATGAAGGAGATACAGGCGAAAGTGATTGGAAACTTGACATGGTGGAACTTTTCAAAGCAGGCAAGATTCACGATGCGCGGAAACTGCTTTGTGGAACAGTTCGTCCTGAAGAAATGGAAGAAATTTATCGTTGGTTATATGACAATATTGAATTATTTGGTGATGAAGAAAAACAAGACACAGCAGTATTAACAATTAAACAAGGATTAGTAGATCATACACTTGTAGCTGATCCTGAAATAAATTTATCGGCAACACTAATTAGATTGGCAAGATTATGAATGTAGAATTTGATGGCTTTATAGGTCAGTTTGAAGATTTTTTTGATGAAAAATGGATTGATGAACTAATAAAATATTTTCACACGTTTAGTGATTTAGGTGCTTATCAAGGGCAATACATGCCAAAACATCTAAGAGATGATACGCAGTTATATTTTATGGACCCAATGCGGATACATGATGTACATCCACATTTTGCAGAATACTTTTTTCAAGTATTAAAAGACCAAATTTGTCCGCAATACTATGAAAAATTTAGTATACTACACGAAAGAGAATATCAAACTAAACAATTAAAAATGAAAATGATTGAAGAAGGTGGCGGATATCATCAGTGGCATTATGAAAGCACAAGTAGAGAAACAACACGTAAAATGGTAGTGCAACTTTACTTAAACACTATTGCAAACGGTGGAGAAACAGAATTCTTATATCAAAAGAAGCGTATTAACGCTCGTAAGAATAGATTGCTGATATGGCCTGCAGATTGGACATATACGCATAGGGGAAATACTCCTTTAAAAGGAGACAAATACATATTAACCACATGGTTAGAAGAGGTAATAAAATGACATATTTAGTTACAGATAACTGTATCAAATGCAAACACATGACTTGTGTTGAAGTTTGCCCGGTTGACTGTTTCTACGAAGGTGAAAATATGCTTGTAATTAATCCAGATGAATGTATTGATTGCGGTGTATGTGAACCAGAATGTCCCATTGATGCTATTGAACCAGACACAAACCCTAATACGGAGCAAATGCTATTAATTAATAAAGATTACTCTCTAAAATGGCCAAATATTTCAAAAAAGAAGGAGCCCTTGACAGACTGGGAGAAGTACAAAGACGAAAATGATAAATTTAATAAGTATTTTGAAAAAAAATAAAATCTGTAAAATATTAATTTAGATTGAAACTCTGCAATTAATAATATAACTGACTGCTTCTATGCCAAAAAAAACAAAATCAAAAAAAACTGCCAAAACAAAGAAAGTAAAAAAAAAAGTCGCTAAAAAAGCTTCAAAAAAAGTCTCAAAAAAAGAAATTGTTAAACCAAAAATAAAAAAAAGCAAAAGTACAGAAAAAAAAATAGTTGAAAATACTTTCGTTAAAAATAATCAGCAGGATATTATTGAGATAAAAAAAGTAACAAAACAGGATACCGAAAAAAGAGTTTATAAAATAAAAGATTATGTAATTTATCCAAAGCATGGAATTGGTCAAATTACTTCGGTTGATAAACTTACTATTGCAGGTATTGAGGCGAGTGTTTACAAAATTGAAATTACAAAAGAAAAACTAAATCTTACAATTCCTACAAATCAGCAGCAACACCTAAGACCTTTATCTAGTTCTAATCAAGTTAATAAAGCGCTACTAATTTTAAAAGGTAAGGCAAAAATCAAAAGAACGATGTGGAGTAGAAGAGCAGCAGAATATGAACAAAAAATAAACTCTGGTGATATTTATCAGATTGCAGAAGTTGTTAGAGATTTAAATAAAAATACGGATATGCCAATGGATCAATCTTATAGTGAACGTCAACTTTTTGAAAAAGCATATGATAGACTCTTAGGGGAGGTTTCTATTGTGTTAAATGTTTCTGATGATGAAGCTAAAGGTAAGCTCAATAAAGCTTTAGGAAAAAAAGTAGAAGAAAAATCACAAACTACTGAGTAAAAAAAACGCCCTTCCGAATGAGAAGAGCGTTTTTTTCTAAAAAGATTTAGTTTACTAAAATTATCTTTTCTTTCTTCTTTTAGTAGCTTTCTTTTTACCTTTTTTAGCTTTTTTGGCTTTCTTTTTTGTAGCCTTTTTAGCTTTTTTTCTTCTTTTAGCCATCTCTGTTCCTCTCTTTAAGGTTTGAGCATCACATAATATTTATGTGATTCGTTATGTTAACTTAAAAACTAATTCGCAATTAAAGTCAAATGTTTAAAATTTTGGAAAAAAATATTTTTTTATTTTTTTTTCAATTTGAAGTTTAAATTAAAAAAAATTTATTAATAAAGTTAACAATATCAGTAATTTTTAACTAATTATAAAAATTTTCTAAAATATTTTTATACTTAATTTTAATTTTATGTCTTCTTATTTTCATAGTTGGAGTTAATAACTCATTATCAATTGTAAATTCTTCATCAATAATTTTAAATTTTTTTATCTTTTCAATTGCCATTAGTGAATTATTTGTTTGTTTAATTAACTCCTCTATTTTTTCAAAATCTATTTTTACTTTTTTATTTAATACTAACAAACATGATAGGTATTTCTTATTATCTCCATGTACATAAGCTTGTTCAATTTCATCATGTAAACAAAGTAAGTTTTCAATTTTAGATGGTGAAATATTATCTCCTCCAATAGTAACAATAATATCTTTTTTTCTATCTGTAATTTTTAAATATCCATCCTCATCAATTTCCCCAATATCACCTGTATGTAACCATTTATCTTTTAGAACCTCCCTGGTAGCTTCCTCATTATTCCAATAACCTAACATTACATTTTCTCCTTTGACCAATATCTCCCCATCTTCTGCTAGCTTAACTTTATTATTAGAAAATATTTTACCAACTGTTTCAACTTTAATATTATTTACAGGATTGCATGAAACAACTGGTGATGTTTCTGTTAAACCATATCCTTGTAAAGTTTTTAAACCAAATGCATTTAGGAATAACCCTACATTTTTATCTAATGGCCCTCCCCCAGAAACAAATGCTTTAATATTACCACCAAAATTATTTAAAACTTTCTTTCTTACTAAAATATCTAATATTTTATTTATCAAATTATCTTTAAAGTTTAATTCTTTGTCTCGAAATTTTTTTTCTCCCAATTTTAATGTTTGAAAAAAAAGATCCTTTTTCAATTTCGATGATTTTCGAGCTGCACTTAACATCTTATTATATAAGTTATTATAAAATCTAGGCACTGCTGTCATAATATGTGGCTTAATAATTTTGATATTTTCAAGCAGTTTCTCTATTACGGGAGAGTAAAAAACTTTCGCTCCCAAAGAAATTTGTACGAACTGCACTGTATGTTCGTAAGAATGTGATAATGGTAACCATGTTAAGAATCTAGGTTGTTCAATATTTAATTCTTGTATTAAATTTTTCGCATCTTCACAATTTGCTAAAATACCACCATGACTTAGAACTACACCCTTAGGATTTCCCTGCGTGCCAGATGTATAAATTATGCAAGCTGGATCTTTTCTATTAATATTACATTTAATACTTTTGTTTATATTTAAATTAATTTTTTTGAAATATTCCACTTCTTTTATTTCTTCAAAACTTATTATAAATTTAAAATTATAATCTATTTCTCTGCATGCACTTAAAATAGTCTTAAACAATTTTTCATTTGAAACTATTAATGCTTTAGGTTGACAATCCTTCAGAATAAATTCAAAATCTTTCTTTGTGTATGTTGTATAATTTGGAACTGTTATTGCTTCGCTTGCTAATATAGATAAATCACTGATCATCCACTCTGGTCTACCTTCTGAGACAAGCATCACTCTATCGCCTTTGGTAATACCCTTTTCTTTTAAATAATTTGTTATTTTATAAACTTTTTCACAAACATCATTCCAACTTAAAGCTGATATTGATTTATCAGGATTAATTTTGTGCAGAAAATCTTCATTTTTATGATTTTCATTTTGAATTTGGAATAGTTCGAATAAGTTAGTTAAATTTTTAAAATCCATTTTATGGTGGGCGAAAAGGGAATCGAACCCTTAAGGTTTCCCGGCGGATTTTGAGTCCGCTGCGTCTACCAGTTCCGCCATTCGCCCCCTTATTTTACAAATTTGTTTATAGTCTATGTATAAACATTATATTTTAGTTTCTTAAACTATTTAATATATCTATTATATTTCTAAATTAAAATGTTTAAAAATTTGTTAGACAAAACTATAGCTTTAGCCGCACATAAAAGCGCTAGATTTTTTCTTTCTTTTATATGCATTATTGAAAGTATTTTTTTTCCTATACCGCCTGATGTCATGATTATTCCTATGACACTAGCACAAAAAAAAAGATGGATCCAAATCGCAACTATAGCAACTATTTCTTCTGTCATCGGTGGTATCATTGGATATGCTATTGGCTTCTTTTTTTATAAAGAAGTGGGAATACATATTTTTGAATTTTATGGATTTGAAGGTTTTAAAAGTTTCAAAGAGCAAATAGCTATTGGTAAAGGTTTTTGGGCATGGATCATTTTACTTGCCATTGCAGGTTTTACCCCTGTGCCTTTCAAATTGCTAACTATTTCAAGTGGTCTAATTCATTTTAACTTTATTGTATTTATTTTAGTTGCAGCAATAACAAGAGGGTCAAGATTTTTTATTTTGGCAGGATTATTAAGTTTTTTCGGTCATAAAATACTGCCTTATATTAAAAAATTTTCAGGAAAAATACTTATCGTAATTACCTTTTTATTATTACTTGGATTTTATATTGCCTATTTAATATATAATAATTATGAAAAATTCATGATTTGATGCTTAAGAACCAAAGTATTTTAAAATTTATATTTATAACAAACTTTTTAATTCTCATATTTGTATATTATGTTGAGTATGGAATGAGTATTTATGCTTGTAAACTATGCAAATATCAGAGAATTCCTTTTTTTATTAATTTAATAATTTTATCAATATACTTCCTCAATCAACAAAGGTTTTCTAAACTATTATATGCTTTGTTAGTTTCAATATTTATGAATATATCAATTTCTTTTTATCATATTGGAGTTGAAAATAAAATTTTTGCTGAAACTAAAGCTTGTAATGTCGACCGTACTATTAGCAGTAAAGATGATTTATTAAATCAATTAAAAAAACAGGGTATTTCTGGATGTTCTGAAGTAACATTTAGGATATTTGGTTTATCACTGTCTACTTTGAACTTTTTATCTAATATTGTTTTTTTCATTATTTGTGTTCATATACTAAGAAATGAAAAAAAATAAAAAAATTGAAGAAATAATTAGAGTCGATCATGCAGGTGAAAGAGGTGCTGTTAATATTTATGATGGCCAACTTCTTGCATTACAATTTTTAAAATCTGATCCAGAAATGGAAAGTAAAATTTCAGAAATGAAAGAGCACGAAAAAGAACATTTAAAATATTTTGAACAACAATTGGCTGAAAGAAAAGTTCGACCAACTGTTCTGCTTCCTTTATGGGATATGTTAGGTGTCAGTCTAGGTTTTGTAACTGGTATAATGGGTAAAAAAGCTACAA
>Ga0181592_10001353_pt1 | contig 19792 bp, 12 predicted proteins | sample 071ome_20_FD_133755 | JGI IMG/M metagenome (GOLD analysis project Ga0181592, IMG submission 133755) | Coastal salt marsh microbial communities from the Groves Creek Marsh, Skidaway Island, Georgia - 071412BT metaG (megahit assembly) | ecosystem: Environmental > Aquatic > Marine > Intertidal...
CAAGAACCCTTTTCTCCAGGAACAGATCCTCTTTTTCTTCTATATCCTTTCCAACATTTTAATTCATCAATTCGAATGCCTTTGATTGGTTCTGGTTTGATAATATCAATCGTTTCAAATTCTAATGCTTTAAAATCATCTCTCCAGTTTGAAAATCCTTCGGACTTTGTTCCCCAATTTGTAGCACCTTTCTTACGGCATTTGACCAGTGCTCCTGACGCATATGCGCTTGGCCAAACTTTATAACGTGACTTGACTTTATGGTAGCAAGCATCTTTTTTGCCACTACCTTTTCCAGGTTTATCTTTTACCTCCTGCAAATTCACTTCTTCAGTCCGTACATTTGTTGGTTTTGCTGCACCAGTTTTTTCTGGTTGATTTGGATCTTGACGATTTTTTCTCTCTCTTGCTCTCTCTTCTTCTTCAGCACTTAAATTTGCTGCCATCTTAGAACTTCCACACTTTGGAGTAGAAGTTTGACCTGGTTGACGGGCGCATGGTTTTCCGGCATATTTACCACCAAGTTGAACCCAACCCTTCTTACCACCTTTTGATTTTGACTTATTAAACCAATCGTGAAGTCCTTCATCACCAGACTTATTTGCCTCATCCATATAAGAAGAGGCAGCATCAGTATTGTGCTCAGTATCAGTAATTTTTGCCTGAACCCAAGCAGGAATATTTTTTTCCTTTTTACCAAGCACCTTTCTTAGTTTTCTGATATTTTCCTCAGATTTTTTTAACTGAGATTGTGCCATCGAAACTTCGTGGTCACCTTTTTCTTTTGCTTCATTCATTTTCTTTTTACGACCCTGACAATGAGCACGCTGAGAAAACCCCTTTGGATTATCACAATTGATTGATTTCTTATACTTCTCAGACCAACCCATTTTAAGGTTATAAACTATTCTTTATTATTTAGAAAACCTTGTTTCAGTAGTTTTTGTAAATCTGATGTCGATCCAACAAATACTGCGTTATTTGTAACAGTATTGGGTCCTTTACTACCAACGTCTTCCTCTACGTCTTTTAGTTTTTTCTGCAGGTCAATCAACTTATCTGTTGTATCTGCAACACTTTTAATTAACTGACCAGCAACTTCATACGCCCTAGGACTACCACCTTCACCAGCAAGTTCCATAATCCCGTTTATTGCCTCTTGCCCCTTTTCAATCAAAGAGTATAAATTTGCTCTAGTATATTCATAATCTTTTTTGATATCATTTTTTTCTTCTGGTTTTTTTATCGCACCAGGTTTTTCAACCTCTACAATTGAACTTTCAACGTTGAGAGCTTCGTCTATTTTATCAAAATTATTTGACATGAGGTTCACCTATTAAAAATCTATTCTTCTAGTGGGACTATAACTTTTTGAATCTGTGTAAACAATGCTAGTTTCACTAAATCCAAAATCATCATCAACATCAATCAGAGCATCATCGCTAGATGTAAGCAGATCTATGGAACTGTTCTCCAAATGATTACTTGCTGATGTACCATCATATCCTCTCTTAACAACTAAAGTTAGTGCATCGGGAACTTCAACAACTTTCATTATTTCTCCACTCATGATAATCCTATCATCTACAGAAATACTAGAAGTTGAATTGACTGGTATTCTTGTTCTTGTCTTGGTGATATCTTCGGATAGAGTTGCAGTATTATCGTCGTTATAATCCTTAAGTGCCTTTGGAGTTGCGGTATATCTGAGTTCACGTCTGGCAGTTTCTCTATCTACAGATGTATAATAATCGACCTGAACTTTGCGGATAAGACCATCCGTGCTGTCTGCAATTGGACCAAAGAGGAAAGTCTTTGCAGTAAATTGTAAAGTGTATATCAGAGCACGCCTAGTTGAAAAATCTCCTTCATAATCGTCTTGGAAAGAAATACTATCCAAGACAACACTAACATCTCTTTTTTCACCAATAGAATCAACTAAGTCTATTGTTAGATTAAATGATGGTTGAAAGTACGGTAATATTTGCTCAACAATTTGCAAAGCATCATCATTTAACTTTGTGAGAATGTTCAATTCAAATCCAATATTATAAGGGACGGGCATAAAAACTTTTTTTAAGTTCGTACCATCAGATGCTTTAAATGTTTGTGTTACTCCTGCCTTCCTTGTTGCGTCATATTGGATTGAATTCATCTCAAATGACATTCTTGGCAAAGTGATTTGAGTTGCTTTATTGAGATTTTCTTGCTGCTCAAGTCTTGCCAAAAACTTTTGCATCGGACCATATGCCAAAGGAACTCGCATTTCACTAAAAGCACCGCCATTTGCATCTTTATGGCGAACTTCAATATTATTGAAGAGAGTGCCGAAAGAAATTACAGTCTTTCTTAAGATTTCGTGATAAAAATAAGTTCCTAGCATTAGTAATTACCAAATGGATTTGATTCTGTGAAATCTAAGATGTTATCAGCTTCCTCTTCGATTTCGTCGTTTGTATCATACGTATCATATATATCACGCTCATCATAGGACTTAATGGCATAAGATGCATATCCTGGTGATGTTGATGCTGCAGATACACTATACGCAGTTCCGACAAGGATCTCTCCTGGAGTAAATCCAGATACCGTTGTTCCGATGCCAACTATTGAAACCTTAAGAATATTTGTATCTTTATCCCAAGATTTTACCCTTGCCTCAGTTTTTGAAGTTAAACCTCTTACAACTTCATTATAGTAATAAGTACCAACACCCACAGTTATTGGTGGTGCAGATATTGTTAAAGTTGGAACTTCCGTATATCCTATTCCTGGATTAGTTATTCTTACTGAAGAAACCTCAGTATCAGAATCTACAACAGTCTCAAATATTGCTCTAATTCTGGAAGTATCTTTGACAGAATCACTATTATCGATAGTGATAGTTGGTGCAACAGTATATCCAGAACCAGGATTTGTGATTGTGAGTGAATCAACAACACCACCACCAGATATTGTGGCATCTACTGTTGCAGTGATTCCAATTCCCGTAGTGGTGGTTCTAATCCTAATAATTCCAAGATTATTTCCACCATTTAATCTATAATAATCGTTGCTTTCATAACTATGTCCACCATAAGTTGTAGTAAATCCAGTAATACCACCACTTCCGTTAATTGAAGTGATCTCGATAACAGCTTGACTTCCACCAACTCCAACAACACCACTGTATGGACTTATTGTATATTGTCCCAGAGAATATCCACTTCCAGCACTGTAAAGTGTTGATTCTGATATTACACCAGATCTTGTGGGTGGATTTGAAACCGTAACAGGTGGTGCTAAAGTATAACCAATACCTGGATTTGTAATCGATAGAGAAGTGACAGTTCCTCCGGTTCCGATTGTTCCCGATGCAGTTGCTCTGTCTCCTGGATGTTCTACTGTAATTGATGGCGTTGTTCCTGCATATCCAACACCATTATCAGTAACTGTAACTGATACAATACCTCTATATGTCGTTTCTATCGAACAAGTTGCAGCTGCTCCAGTTCCGCCTCCACCAATAATATTAATTGTGGGCGCAACTGTATATCCAGATCCAGCATTGGTTAATACAATTCTTTCTACGGAATAAACACCAGCTCTATTGGTTGTTATAGCAACTGCAGATGCATTATATATTGATCCTTGAGGAGACGTTGAAATTGCAACTGTTGGGGTTGAAGTATAACCAGATCCATCATTATTAAGAAAAATTTGACTAATATATCCTGTAGTATCACTTAATTGAGCAGTGGCAGTTGCTCGTCTACCAAGACTAAGAAGATTTAATGTAGTAATATACCCAGTTTCCTCCAGTACTTGATCTATCTCATCAATAGAAGTATCAAGTATTTCATCCTCATATTCAAAGAGTTCACATTTTAGTTCATAAACATAGTTTTTACCCAACTGATAAAAAGGTTGCTCATGCTCTACAAATTTTACTTCAAATAGTCTAGAACCAAGTGGAAAATAAACTAAATCTCCTTCTCTTGGTCTGCTAGGAACTTCGATTTCATCATCTGGCATAGCTTCCAAAAATGGTGAAATGAAGTCATCAAATCTTTCTTGAGAAATTGTTAGAGTTACCTCATCTCTCAAACTCATTCCGAATTTAGTTAGAATATCTCCAGCGCCGGAATGACCTTCATAAGTATTGACATATGCTTCAATTAAAAAGTTATCGTCAAACTTTGAAGATTGTATTTCTTCTATAATAGTTTGCTTTCTAACAAACTTTCTTGGTATATAAGTTACTTCTACACCAAAAATTGTTAGTTGTTCGTTGATGAGGTCTTGGACGAGTCTCTGCTCGCCAGGAGAACCTTGCAGAAAAAAGGGATTTAGTGCCATTTATCCTATCATGTCTAATGGTGGTAACTCATATTCGAGTGCCATAACTTGTTTTATACTTTCTAATTCTTTTTCTGCGTCATCGTATATTTCTCTGCCATTAAGTTCAATACCACCAGGAAGTTTTACTCCTCTAAACTTAATTAGATTTTGACCCCACTGTCTTTTTATTAGTGCAGTCAGATAACGCTTCATAAAACTATCATTATATACATTAGTATAAGTATCTGGATCGAGAATACGATAACAATCAATCACAAAATAAGTATCTAATGATTGTGATCCCCAATCAATATCCAAGTATAATCTATCCTGTCTCTTATTATATCTAATTTGCTTATCTGTGGTTAATAAGAAATCAATATCTTCCAAATAACTCTTCACCATAGAATATTGAAGTAATTCTACAGAATTAAAGTAATATAGGTCGTTTAAAAACAGTTGATACTTAATACTAAACATTCCACCGGATATGGAACTAGTATCAAACTTAAATACCTTTTCTATGCCAATAACAGAGTCTGGTATTTGTATAAAATTGGATGTTTCGTAGAAATTAGATGTTGTTGTTCCATAACCAGATATACTGGTGGAAGTTGCGGATGTGGTAACAATACCAACTCCACTTGTTCCTGTTGCTCTACCTCTGTTTAAATCCTCTTGACTTACCTTGTACTTTAAGTACATTCTTTCAACACCATCAAAATGGCGCTCCTGGAAGTACTGTAGGGCGTCATCGACCAAATCGTCTATTTGGTCATCATCAACGTTAATTTCCAATACAGGAGCACCCAGCCTTCTCAGACAGTAATCAATCAATTGTTGTCTAGTCGCTGGTTTTGCCATTTTACTTTGGTTTTGCTTGGGTAGAACTTGTTAGACTCTTACACTTTTCACTTAACCTAAGATTTTCTTCTAAAAGTTGATTTTTTTCGTCGATAAAATCCCTGGTTAATGTTTGAAGTTTTGCTTCTAATAATATAACTTGATTTGTTAATGATGATAACTTTTGATTATAAAGTTTAATCAAAACATTCACATCAACTTCATTATTTTGATCTGACATTTTTTAGAAAGTTCCTCCGTCAAGAGTTGTTGTCCAAGTTGGCTTGCTAGTGTATGTAGTAGTTACGCTAGATGGGTTTTTGGAGATATTTACTCCCTCAACGATCAAATCGTTGGTTGTATCAAACGTACCCTGAACACCAATAAGTGTGACATTTGCACTAGACGATGTTGTTGTCTTAACAACACCATATGCAGCAGAGTTATTTGCCTGAGTTACCTGATCACCTTGGGTGAAACTATGAGTAGCAGAATCTAATACGATGTCAATCTCTGTTACAGCAGTCAGAACTTGAGTAGATGTAAATGTTGCCGCAGATGGTGCAGATGTTGAAGTTTGTAGTCCAGTATTGTCAAAATATACAATACCGTGAGTGCTGAAATCGCCTGACTGGTAGAAAATACCCTTGATATCAAGATAACCTTTGGTTCCAGAAACTACACTATTAGTGATAGTTGCGTCTGGTACAAATGTCCATTTAGAGTTGGTGTCATCAAAACCAAAGAAACCAGTTTTGTTATTGGAAGATCCAGAACTGGTGTTATAATCGAATGAAATACCCCTGTCAGTATTGGTATCAAAGGCGTGAGTGATTGTCAGTTGCGTTGTTATTGCAATACCAGCAGAAGTGGTTCCCTCAAAAGTAACAATCTTATTAACGGTATCGTAACTTGCAACAGTTGTAACACCACTATTTGGTAGTGAAGTGCTACCCTGGATCAAATCTCCAGTATTAATACCAACAACAGAATCAAATCTGACAGTACTTACACCAGTTTGAACCGTCTCCATCACGGTCCTTTGACTTGTTACGTCACCAAGATTTAAAATTGCCTCGTTAACAGATACGGAACTTGAATTAACAGTTGTTGTTGTACCATCAACTTGCAGGTCACCTTTGATAACAACGGTTCCCTCATTACTTAACCCATCGGGATATGGGTCAATATAAAGTATATTTCCACTACCAGACTTGGTAGAAATAGTGTTTGAAGAAATTCCAACACTATCAATTACAATCTCTCCAGTAACAGATATACCAGAATTGAATGTTGCTGGTTGCTGGAACGTTGATACTCCAGCGACATTAAGATTGTCTAGTTCGGTGTGACCATCTACATCAAGATTATCGTTAATGTCTACTGCAGATGCAAATGTAGAGACACCGGATACGTTTAAGTTATCGAGTTCAGTATGACCATCAATATCGATGTCGGCATTAATGTCTACTGCAGATGCAAATGTAGAGACACCGGATACGTTTAAGTTATCGAGTTCAGTATGACCATCTACATCAATATCACCATTAAAGTCTGCAGCACCAGCAAAGGTGGAAACTCCAGAAACGTTAAGATTATCTAATTCTGTATGACCATCTACATCAATATCACCATTAAAGTCTGCAGCACCAGCAAAGGTGGAAACTCCAGATACATTTAAATCATCTAACTCTGTCTGACCGTCAATATCAATATCGCCACCGATATTAAGATTTCCACCAACACCAACTCCACCAGTTACAACTAATGCTCCACTTGTTGTATTTGATGATGTGGTATTTGTTGATATAGATACCTGCTGCACAGAACCAGCATAAGTCCAAGATGCTCCTTCAACTTGAAGTCTATCAGATGATGCTTCGTCATAATAAATTCTAGCATCATTATCTGTACCAAATTGGAAGTGCGTATCATCTGCAATTCTGATATCTGCAGTCGCGCCAGCATCACCTCTTTCGAAGAAAAGAGCATCTTTTGCAGTATCATATGATAATCTAATATCATCACTAGTACCAAATTGAACCTCATCATTATCCAAGAACTGAACTCTACCAGTTCCATTTGGAGTAATGGTTATGTGTCCATCAACATCAGTAGATGTTAAGGCGTTTCCATCTAACCTTAAATTATCTACATTCCATACATCAATTTTGGAACTAGAATCAACAATTACTGCGGATGACGCTGTTAGAGTGCCATGTGTATGATCTAATAGATCGGTAAAATACTTACCACCGACAATAGTTGGGTTTGAGGAACTATCTCCTACAAATAGTCTCTCGCCATTATTGGCTTGAGTACCACCCCCAATAGTAACTGCAAGTTCACCGTAATTAAGAGTACTTGGGGCTGTTGTTCCAGTAGACCTCTTTACTCTAATAATACTGGCCATTAAAAGCTACCTCCGTTGATGTCTAAATTCTGTGCCGTTCCTGGGGTTAATTCTAGAGTTGCATCCCATTTATTTGTTGAGGAATTATAAACAAGAACCATACCATTAGAGAGAGAACCAATATTCACATCATTTAATCCTGCCAAACTATCCGCTTTAGTTCCTCCTAAAGAAGATACAACTTTAACAGCATTTTGTTGTCCTACTCTTACTCTAATGTCTGCCATTAGCGAGTGACTCCTTCTCTAACTAAAACAGATCCTTCAACAACCCTTGTTACGACTCCAGAATTATCTGATATTAAAACATCATAAATGTAACGACCAGATTTCAAATCAGCAGTTGTTGTGCTACTTAGTCCTATACTTATTTGTCCAGTAGAAACGTTTACCACATTAGCAGTAAAGGTAGTGCTAGATGAACTACCAGCATGTTTTCTCATTTGGGCAGCAACAGTATATCCACTCAAATCTAGTGCAGAACTAGAGTCACTACTTTCTAAAGAAAATGTTTGACTAAAAGTTGTGCCAGTATTAATAACTAAATTGTTTACATAAACCGCTGCCATTTATAAAATATCAGGATCTAAAATATATTTATACTTACTATAATCCAAGATCAAGAATGACTTCTTGCTGCTTCATGTACAACTTGATAAAAAATTTCAGCATGTCTTTCAACTTATCTGTATCATTACAACTATCAATTTCTCTCACTTGCATTTCATATTCAAAAAGTTTATTCACATCACTTAGTACAATATCATTTGGATCCATTGACAATCTCCCTTAATAGTGTTTTAATTTCATCTATGTCAGATTTTAACTGCTCAATCTCAGATTTTTCTCTGAGTCTTTTATCTCTCATTCTGACATATTCATTATATGCGGCGGTATCGCAATTTACAATAGCGCCGCTTTTTTCATCTCTAAAGAGATTTTTGTGACCATCTACAGGAATCATGCTAGTGCAATAACTCTTAGATCTTTAAATCTTGGAGATCTTGCTTCATTAGATCCACTAGAAACAATCTTAATTGCAAATCCAGTAAACTTATCAAGATTATCAACACTAAATTGATATTCCAAGAATTCATTATCTCTACTTGATGGTACAAAAGCATCTGCTCTACCATTATTCAATTTGGAATCAATAATTGTTTCTCCGAATCCATCACCATTTAGATCTTTCAGATTGTCATATCCTGGGAACAATTCATAAGTTTGTTCAATTTCACTTGAATCTGGTCTAAAGAGTCTATAAAGAACTCTAAAGTCTGCAGAAGAATGTCTGTATGCAGATACCAAGACTTTCAAGGATGTTGCTGGTTGTTTTAGATCAATTCTATTCGAAATATAAACAGCAGCATGAGGATCTCCAGTAATTTGATTAGATCTAGAATCAGATACATAATTTTGAATTGGAGAATTCAGCATATTTCTCTCAAGAATCAAAGCAATATTTTGAATGTCAAGAACTGGTGAGAGATTAGGATCTGCTGAATTAAATTGTACCGCTAATGTTGTCGATCTATTTTTAGGTAGATTGGTAAGTCTAGAAGTCTCATTAATTTCGGAACAAACAATTCTTGGTGAAGAAAGTTTGTTTGGTTGATTTAGTTCAACAGATTCATAACCTTGATCAATAAATGATACCTCGGATCCACCAGCACTAGTTCCAGAAACAGATCTTAATTGTGCCGAAACTGAAGTTGTTTCACCTGGAGTGATAATGTTAACCTGTGGCGTAATCGTATCATACTGTATATTCTTAGAAGCAAAGATATTTTCACCACCAACAGACCTTTCGCTAGTAAAACTTAACTGAGTATCACCAGTTGCTCTTGTTCCTCTACTAATTTGTAGATAATACTTATCAATATCCTTAGCAGACTTTAATGTTGTGTCTGTTGGCATGTCATGAGTCTTGTTGATCTTGGTAAGAGAGATTCCGTTTAATTCATACTTTTGGCAGAGATCATCTATATTGTGAGTTCTGACCAGAGATCCATCAACACCTCTTGTACCAATACCTAAAGATCCAGATCCGATACTGTTATAGTATATGATTTCATTATTAATCTTGACAAATCCAGTAGATGCCGAAATTCCTTCAAAGGTTGCAAATGGCGTTGTGCTTGCAACAGAAATTGTAGTTGCATCTGCAGCAAGATTTGCAGTTAAACGAACTGGAGTTGTATTTGGTTCAATATCTGCCAAGGTAACTCTATTGTTATCGGCAGTCATTCCATGATTGTAATGAGAAACCTCAATAACTCTACCATCATACATATTGCTTATTAGAGAAGATGCTCCTCTAATATCAGTATTTGCCATAGAAACTGCAGTTGATCCTTCATAGTAAATCAAGTCTTGACCTGAAGTAAAGGACTCTCCTTGGACATTTGTCAAATACAGAGTGTCAATTCCATTAATTGCCGAAACAGTTACCGTAGCATTTCTGCCCTTGGTCACGTTGCTAGTTGTAATTCCAAGAACATCACCAACAGAATAACCATTTCCACTTGTTGTTACTGTTATAGCAGAAACTTCATTAGATGTAACTGTTACCAGTCCAACTGCACCACTTCCATTACCAGTTATTGAATATAAAGAAACACTTGAGAATGTTCCGTTAGAATATCCAATACCGGGATTAGTTATTGATACGGAATTTGCAGTCTGAATTGAACTACCAACTCTTTCAATATATCCCGTTGGACCGCTAGAACTTCCCTCACCAACTTTTCTACCTTGAACTAGGATATCACCAACTGTTGTAGTAGTAGTGATACCAACTTTAAGTTTTCTTGGTAATGTTTTAATAGCATTTGGTAAAAGATTTGGAACTATGCCACTTCCAGTGCCGAGTTTTGGATTATAGAAGTATGCAGTTCCCAAATCCTGTGTGAACTGTGCTTTATAAAGTTTAAACTTCAAGTCTTCAAATTGGCTTGGAGTCCAAATAGTTCCATTTTGAGACTTAAACAAACTTCCACCCAAATATTGTCTGGTTACAATAACACTTTCTGCATCTGGTAGACTTTGAGTATTGACAGTTTGCTCACCCATTCTTGCAATCCAAGTTTCATAATTATTTGATGCAGGTGAAAGAATAACTAAAGCATATTCTTGGTTTGGTTGCAGATAAATTGGTGATGGGAAAGTTACTCTTGTTGGGACTTCTCCATCAGTAGATGTATTAACTTGGGAAGGTTCTAAAGTAACTCTAGCAAAGTCTTGTACCAATTGATTTGTTGGTGTGCCAAGTTCAACAGTTCTGAGTTCTACAGTTACCTTCTCATTTTCATCTTTATTTGCAAAGAATAGATCGACCGAAGTTAAGAATGCTCCAGTTTCATCAACAGTAAAGGTTTGAGCAAGGGGATCCTTTCCACCGCCTCTTGCTGGTGGTGGTGGTGGTGGGGGAGGTCTTCTTACAATAACTAATGTCTGTCTATAAGTATCAACTATACCACTTGTGGCATAACTAGTCTCACCACTACTAATTAAGAGACTTCCAGGTAGAGGTTCTGCATTGGTTGAACTGGAAGTTAACTTAAATGTCTTTGTTCCTGTTCTAAATCTTAATGGTGGTGGAGGTGATGTAAGAGGATCTCTGAAGAAGAATGAACCACCAAGATCTCCAAAAGTATCTGATACAAGTCTTAGATTTGAAACTGTTGCTTGAGCACCACTAGTTTGACCAACAAGAACTGTGTTAGATGTAAGGAAACCAAAGAATCTTCCTTGTGCTTCATCAGTTAAAGCAATAATATCAACATTTAATACTGTCGAAGATGCAGAATATGAGGTTGGTAAACTTATAGTAGTATCATATGGATTTGCATTAAATGTAGTTTCTGGAGAACTAATATTTCCTGTTTTGTGATTAGGTTGGCAGAGTCTAAACCTAATAACTCTTGTTCCCCCAACATATCCATCAACAGTTTCTCCGGTTAGGAATATTCCAGATGTCATCGAAACTTCGACAAGTTTTGGAACAATATCAATACCACTAACACCATCAAAGAATGGATAGAATCTTGTTACTGGTTTTAATCCACCTGCACCAAAACCAACGTTTCTCGATCTAATGTGTGTATCTGGTACGCTACTAATCTTAATGGTTTCTACATAAGAACCATTAAAGTCGCCAGTAATTGTTCTAGATCCACCATCAACGAATATGTTTCTAACCCAGTTATCAGATGCAGGTGTTAATTCAACTCTACCAATAAATTCAACCATATTGAATGGGTTGACATTTTCTACTCTAGATGCTAATGGTTGCTCAATCCATCCAATTTCTTCATAATCTAGAGTAATTAAATCGCCCGTTTTTCTGACATTAGAATCAAGTAACTGAAGATTTGAAGAAAAATCTGCAGTATCTGTATTAATTGATGGTAGTAATGAAAGTTCTGGTTTTAATGAATAGAAATTTTTCTGACCATTTAATTCTTTGTTTGCAGTATCAATATCACACTTACAATCTGGATTTAAATTATCGAGTAAGTTGCTATTTTTGAAATCATCAACAAAGAAACCAGATTTAAATCTTGATAAACCATCCGCATCTTGAACTTGGAATGTTTTTGTATCCAGTTCTAGAAGACTTAAAGAAGTAACTGTTTCTAAAGTAGAGATTCTATCGTCTAGTTTTCCAATATCTCTCATAGTATATCTTCTGTTATCTACGAGAGTTATCACAGCATCATCTGTATCATAAAGATATGCTGGAAGTCTGATGGTTGCAATATCCATCGCGCTTTCAACATTTGTTGGTTCTTTAGGATCTACAGAAGAAACGCCTTTAACTACAGAAAAATTGCCCTGACTATCAAGAACTAATTTATCAATTCTTGGAAGATAGTAATTATATCCGATCAGAGAACTTTCGCCAGGAGTTACTACTAAAGGTGGATTGACTCCAGAAGCACCGAATGTTCTACTTGAAAAAGCGAATGGTGAAGATGTGCTGGATGTAAACTTAGAAACCCTAGGTCTAAAGTCCAAAGTATCGGAAGATCTAATACCTCCAATTAAAGTTGGAATATCATTTGTAAATCTTTCTTGATCGTATGAATCTACGGTATAAACATCTCCACTATCATCTGCTGGAACGTTATAGTAGTTGTATACAACTAAGAGTTTTCCAGATGGTTCTGGATAATCAATTTTTCTAATAATTCTTGAATAATCGTAATACTGCTCCCTTTGTCCCTTATCTAAAGTAAATCTGTTCGTAATGTTCAGATATACACCATTTGTTATGCTCTGTATATTTGTTACGATATTTGATTCTGTAAAGGTTACAGTCTCTCCAACTTGGAATCGCTGTGAATTGAGATAACATATCTCAATTTCTGTCGAAGATGATCTTGTTGCAATCTGTCCTATTGCACCACTTTCACTTCCAACAACCTTTTCACCTAAGATTGAATTTACATCCAATCCAAGACCAGAAACAAATGTTAATTTATCTAGCGATGGATCTGATCCATCGATAGATTCAAAGACACCTACTAAGTTAACAACATCTGGAATATTTAAACTGATTTCTCTATCTTCAATTCTAGTTCCATAATACTTACTGGTAGATAATCCAGCGGTTGATGTCGATACTCCAGATTTTGTACCATTAATAATTAGTTTCTCACTTCTAATAAAATCTTTCTGCTTGTTTTTAATAGATATTTTTCTTACAGTAACGTTAACTGTAACATCACTACTTTGATTTGGTGTTAATCCAGTAAAGGTTACTGTTGTTCCGTTAGAATCTACACTAAACTGATCACTAGTTAAATCTTCTACAGTACCGTCACTATAGTGTATAGAATATCTTTCTACATCAAAGGTTTCAAATAATGCACTAGATATACCAACGGCAGAAATGGGAATGGATAAAGTTCCTAATGCATTAGTAGATCTTTCATTAACTTGTTTTGTTACTAAAATATTAGAATTTGAAAGACTTACGTCAGATACATTACTTGCATCTAATGGTGAATATAGACCAGAATTTTCATTACTAGTAACATTAGGAATTCCCAAAGAGAATGTTACTGATTGATTTGCTACAGGCAAAGACCCGCTACAAACATCAGAAACACTTGGAACCTCAGCAATCTCCATCGTGAGTCCATCACTAGAAACTGATGTGACTCTGTTGTATGTTTCTGTAGAAAGTCCAGAAATTTGATATCTAATAATAGTATCGCTACGAATACCTAAGAAATTTTTGCCTGGAGATGAAATTGTTCCACCACTTGTAATAGTGACAGTATCAGTAATATTGAATCCTGCAGGAGTAACTCTTCGTAAAACCGTATCTGCAACAAAAGAAGTTTGAATTCCAGCTAAAATTGATGGGGAATCCTGATATACAGATTTGATATCCTGAATACCAAATGATTTTATAGACTTAATAGATCTTGAAATCTGATCAGATTCATTAATGATTATTTGCTCTCCAGAAATAAATGTTCCTGAAGTCTGTGTTAGTGTAATTTCAGTGCCACTTGCTGCAGAGACAACATATCCAGATGCTCCACTACTTACCCCTCTAACATAAGAAGTAGCAGGACAATCATTACTATTCAAAGATTGGTTTACAGTCAGTTTGACGTATGTTTGAACATCAAACAAATACAGATCCCATTCTGAAGAATCGTTGGAATATGGTGCGTCTGATAGGTTGTATGAATATACTCTTGCCTGACCTATTTCGGTTCCAGTACCAGATCCTCCTGATGCTTTTCTTTGATTGTATAGGGATATAGTGTTATTGTCAGTATTAATTCCAACAAAAGGAGTTCCACTAACATTATTAACCCTGATTAGGTTACCCATTTCAAATGGGACAAGAGATGTATTTACCGTTGCCTTATCTCTTGGTTTTTCTACATCTAATATTGTTGTTGTTTCCTTATCAATATCAAATCCCCTAACATACGCCTTACCTGGGGAAATCTTCACGCACATCAAATCATCTGATGGATTATTTCCAGAATCAGTTGTTTGTGTTGATAGATATATTCCTTCATTGGAAATTCCATCATTCAGGGAATTTGAAATCTGAACACCAAATTGACCTACAGTATAATCTCCAGATTCTTCAAATGTTCTTTTTGCAAAATAATCTCTTATAATGCTATATTGAGATTTATCCTGTAATTTTTTGACTACACCATTATCTAATCTGATTAATTCTACAAACGTCTTATCGTTAAAATCTGATAATGCTTTTTTAGATAATACTGCAGATATTTTTAATCTATCAGCACCTGGTGCAGAATAGTTTGAGAATCCTTTTGCATTATCGTAAAGAGATGGGTCATCCTTTGCGGTTATAATCTCTTCAAGGATGGTTAAACCTACTCTATAAGAAGGTGTATTTGAATATGGATCTAAAACAATCTTATCGGAAGAAACATCTACAAAAGTTCCCCTAATAAAGAAGACTCCTTGAGAAATTCCTACTGCACATCCAATAGATGTAGCATTATTTGCTACTAGAGTTGCGACAGTATCACCGGCATTAATCGGGGTATTTCCATAAACAAATGATTCTTCAATTCTTAAATCTTCACCATCGTCTAAAGTTTTTACAACATTATCACTACCAGAATTCAAATACTTAAAGAATAATGTAATATCGGTAATATCATTAGAGGACGATGGTAAAGCATAACTATCAATAACGATAGTAATACCAGAATTTTGACCAATTAACCTCTTACCTACAAGATTAGATATGTATAAGGATATTGGTATCCCCAAATGCTCTTCATTTAATCTTACCGAATAATATTCGGAATCGTAATTCACACTTCCAGGGATCACCATAGATCCCTCTTTGAATATATGACTACCGAAAGATTCTACCTGATTTTGTAAAATTGACTGGAGAGTTGTTAATTCCCTAGCCTGTACAGGAAATCCTGGTTTGAATAAGACCTTGTAAAAATTATCGTTCTTATCAAAATCATCATAATAAGGATTGATGTTTAAATTAGTTTTTTGTGGCATTTTTTAGAATTCCAGGATAATTTTAACGTCTTCTTTTTGTCTAGAATTTCTTGCAATCAGAGGTCTGTTGTCAATATAAATTACTTCACCTGACCCTTTATTTATCTCAGGACTGGCAAGACCACTTGTAAATTCTGTTCCCAAACTTATAATTTTGTTTCCAGTTGGATTTAATGTCGATCCAGTAAATGCAATAGCGACGGAACCAGAGAAAGATCCAGAAGTAACATTATTTGCAGATGATTCAAAAGTTAAATTTTTGGAAGATGTTGTTATTCCAAGATGATCAGTTTGATCAAATGTTGTTTGATTGAAATAAAGTGATCTGTCTTGATAATACTTTAAGACTTGAGTTTCTGAATCGTAAGATGCAACATATCCATATGCTTTTCCACCAGTAACATCTTGTGAAATTTTATCTCCAATAGAAATATTTCCACTAGTAGATGAGAATTTAATGGCGTTCAGAGATGAGAATTGATTTTCTGAAAATATTGCGGTTGATCCTGAGGAAACTGGATTTTTTAATATTCCAATCTGGGAGAATTTGGAATCAGTTGGGAAATCTTTAGTAGAATCGTCAAATCTTGCATAAATCAGTAACTTATCAGTTCCTAATTCTTTGTAAATATCATGTCCATGCCCACTTGATGGTGGAATGATTGGAATTAATTTTGCAAAGTTTCCTACAGATACATTTGAGTTGATAGAACCCAAGTCAACCATTCCATAACTATAATTCTTTCCACCCGATGATACTTGGGCGCTGGTTATTCTTCCTGAACTGTCCGTATCAATTACTACTTTGCCACCAGTACCATCACCCAAAATATCAACTTCTCGTCCAGTTACATTATTAGAATATCCAGATCCTCTTTTATCAATATAAATCTTTTTGATTTGGTTATTGTTTAAAACAGAATCTCCATTTTCTCTTACTGCTTCAATCTGAGCATCTGTCGATGTTGCCCAATTATTTGGAACTGAAATATAATCAGTAGAATCAAATTTTACAATATCACTTGGAGGAACTGTGAAAAGATACTTCCAGATATAACCATCTCCACTTTCTCCAGCTCTAGATGGTTCCAAATCTGTAAAAGTTGGCTCATCCTGAGATGCGTTGCCATTTGTATTGATTCCTGAAGAACCGTTGTCAATACAAATATAGACATTATAATTACTATTCATTACATAGTAATTTGCATCATATAGACGTGATGATTGGGTAATAGGAGATGGTGAAGTCAGACTATAGTCATGGCGATACATCTCATATCTAGTTCCCTGAGTCCAATCAATCCTTCTAATAAGTCTTCTGACATTTAATTCAGTAATTTTTTTGCCAAAAATTGCAGTGTCTAGAAGATGACTATTATTGTTAAAGTTATCTACTGGACTTGGAGTATTTGTATTCCAATCAGTCGTTCTTCCAAATCCAACGTTTTCGGAAGGATTTGAAAGACCTAAAAATACATAGTAAGAGTTGGAAGAATCCTTAATCGTATCTATAAAATTATTCGCATTCAGAATTCTAAATTGATCTGTAACAAGAGCAGCCATATTACTAGCTTTTTTCTATATTTATACTAGAGATCAGAGTTGTTTCTGAAGTGCCCCTGTAGATCTAAATCCATGATCTCTTCTTTGAACAGTTGGATATGTTGTTAATCCAGAATCAACTGTCAATCCAGTAATACCAATTGAAATTGGATTTGAAGATCTTGAGAATCCAGATAGTCTTCCCCAGGAGAATTTACCTATTGGTTGAGATGCGCTACCTGTAGTTGCAATACCAACAACGGTAGAACCAGAGTCAACATTAGTAACTATCTCTGAATTTAGACCATCATAGGACATTTCGTGGATATAGTATATGTTATCTAAGAATGTTGTTCCGACTGCGACTATTGCAGCATTTCCACTATCAATTGATGTTACACCAGACCCAACGGTTGTATCTGAAATGTAAATTGGATATCCAGTTTCTAAACCAACATAAGATCCACTATCTTTATGTAAGAAGAACTTAAGTGCTAAAGGATTGCCAAGCGTTCCTGTAGTTGTGGTTATTCCAGTAATAATTCCAGAGAATCCTTCAACAACTCCTATTGAAGTTACATTTTCAGCATTTACAATAGGTGCTGGTGCAATAACTTTTGGGGGATTTGATTGATTATATCCAAATCCAGGATTTGTGATAGTGATAGGAGATGTTAACTGACCATTAGATATTGCAACAGTTGCTTTTGCGGTTGTTCCAATACCAACACCAATATGTGGAGGTGCTGCAATTGATACAGTTAAAGCAGATCCGACATATCCACTTCCTCCACTAATAATGTTCAAACCAATAATTGATCCGCTGGAAGAAACTGTTGCCGATAATCCAGCAGCGACTAGTGGTTCTCCAGAAACTATTAGACCGCCAAAGTTAACTGTTCCCTCATAATTGAATAATTGAGCATCATCAACAAATATTTGATTATCTGAAGTCGATATATCATTAATAATCTTTGCAGTTGGGAAAACACGACCCTCAAGAGAATCTCTAGACTTATAAACATAGTCACCATTTATGAATCTATCAACTTTTTGTTTAGTCCAGTTAAGAGGTTTGGGGTTTGTTTCATCAATACCAAGTCCAGCATAAAGATTAGTTTCAATTGTGTCTGAAGATGCTATGAAATAGACGCTTCTTTCATCTTGATCTATTGTTTGTGGGTATACATTACTCTTAGAAACTTGGACAATATCACCGACTTTTATGGTTTCATCCTTACCCCTCTCTACACTATCAACGTCAGATGTTCCCTTATAGAAGAATATTGAGATATTATCTTCTTCTCTTGGTGCAACTTTAAATATAAATGATGTACCACCACTAAAATTATAAGATTCTCCTGGTTCTTGAAGAACACCATTAACAAAGATCAATAATAGATTATTCAATTCTATTAATGAAGAATCTGGATCATTTTCATCAATTTCGAAACTTAGTAGAGAATTATTATAATAGAGTGGGAATCTGGTTCTTACTCCATCTTGTAAATTTTTAATTGAATCGATATAATCAAATTCTCCAAAGTCCCAAGATGATAACTTATCACTATAAACATCTAGAACTGTTAATTCAAAGTCGCTTACGGGTGAAGATAAACCTTTAGCAGTAACCAAACCAACAGGTGTAAATACATCCCCAACCTTAAATCCATAACCACTATTTTCAACTTTAAAGGAAGTCACTTCAAATAAAGTGGATCCAATTCCAACGCTAGTGATTGCTGCTCCAACATCAACAGATATTTTAAATCCAGTTCCCGTATCTGTAGTTGCACCAATACCGAGTCTAGAAACACCAGTAATGGATAGATTTGAATAAGATGGTTCTGAAACAAATATTTGAGGATTTACATATCCACTACCAGGACTAGTAACTGTGAACGATAGTGTTCCACCAGCACCTACAGTCGCAGAAATAGCAGCTTCAGATCCGCTATGACCACTTTCTGTAATTCCTACAGACACCACTCCACGATATCCAGAACCACTAATATCTGTTGTTCCGATACCAACCGAAACAATTGTACCTCCAGCACCAACAATTGCTGTTACAGAGGCACCTACAAGCGGTGCTATACCCAAACCACCAGTAGATCCAAGAGAAACAATTACACCACCTCTAGGTAATTGATTTTGGTTCGTGTCATAATCAGTTTTAATTATAGAACCGTTAGAAGATGTAATTCCAGTAAATACAAAACTTGAGATTCCTGCAGTTTCTGTGAACGAATAATTGTTATTTAAATTATTCGAAGTTGTTGGGGTTTGGAATATGCCATTTAGCAATAGAATACTACTTCCAGTTTGAATACCTGTAGTATTCAATCCTAAAACAGATGCTGTATAAGTTTGCCCAATACCAGTAAATTGATCTGATATATCATCAAAAACTCTGTTATTAGTATAATCTTGTCTCAAAAAGACTCTTCCACTAAATTCCGAAGTTGCTGGTTCTAAGTTTGAAGAATCTTTACCGAGAGATCCTTTTCCTTTTGGTGGATCTGTAAAGTAGATTCTGCTTCCAACAATATTATATGAACCAGAGTAAACTCTGACACTTGATCCATCTGTATGTGATGTTGCGGAGGATCCAACAAAACCTCTATCAACTCCAACAAGA
>Ga0181592_10001369_pt1 | contig 19669 bp, 18 predicted proteins | sample 071ome_20_FD_133755 | JGI IMG/M metagenome (GOLD analysis project Ga0181592, IMG submission 133755) | Coastal salt marsh microbial communities from the Groves Creek Marsh, Skidaway Island, Georgia - 071412BT metaG (megahit assembly) | ecosystem: Environmental > Aquatic > Marine > Intertidal...
TAGATGCAGGAAATGAATTCGCTTTCATTGCCCAAAACGGTGATTTTGTTACTACTCAGGACGCAGCTTTAATTATCTTTACAAAAGTACAAAGCATTTTACTTACCCAAGCAGGTGAGTTGCTAGAGACACAAGACGGCAATAATTTGATTATTCAATAAGTGAGACTTTATTAAATGGCAAACGTTAAAATAACGCAATTAGACGCTATCGGCGGTTCAGGTCTTGCCGATACAGATGTTTTTGTTCTAGTTGATTTAGACGCTGATACAACTAAAAAGATCAATAAAAGTGAATTAGTCATTGGAATTTCGGACGCCAATGACTTTGTTACGTATACACTTCTAAATGCTAATGTTAACGTTGTATCTGATAACGTTACTGCTGCTGAAACACGTTTAAATGCTAATCTAGACGTTGTACAGGACAATGTAGCTGCTTTACCTGATAGCGCTGCTAACGACTTTGTAACTTATACACGCTTAAACGCTAACATAAATGTAGTATCTGATAACGTTACTGCAGCTGAAACACGCTTAAACGCTAATATTGACGTTGTACAAGATAATGTAGCTGCTTTACCTGATAGCGCTGCTAACGACTTTGTAACTTATACACGTTTAAACGCTAACATAAATGTTGTATCTGATAACGTAGCTACTAATGCGACTGATATTACAGCTTTAGAAACTCGTAGGACTAATAATATTGCAGGCGCTGTTTCTACTATTACTACTGAAAACTTAACTGCCTCAAGAGCTTTAACTTCAGATGGTTCAGGAAAAGTTGCTGTATCAGATATAACTTCTACAGAACTTGGATATCTTGACGGGGTTACTTCAGCAATTCAAACTCAATTAAATGCTAAAATTGCGACCACAGATTCTGCGTCTAATGATTTTGTAACTTATACTCGTTTAAATGCTAATGTAGATGTTGTACAGGACAATGTAGCAACAATTACTGCACGATCTGATGCTTACGGAACATACGCAAATACACAACTAGGGCTTAAAGCACCTCTTGCTTCTCCAACTTTTACAGGTGTTCCAGCGGCTCCTACTGCTGCTGCAGGTACTAGTACTACTCAACTTGCTACTACTGCTTTTGTTGGAACAGCAGTAGCAAATCTTGTAGATGGATCTCCAGAAGCTTTAAATACTCTAAATGAATTAGCAGCAGCCCTTGGAGATGATGCTAATTTTAGTACTACAGTTCTTAATCAAATTGGTACTGTTTCTTCTAATACTGTTACAAATGCAACTAACATTACAGCCTTAGAAACTCGTAGAACTAATAATATTGCTGGTGCTATATCTTCTGTTACTACTTCTGATCTAACTGCTTCTAGAGCTTTAGCCTCTGATGGTTCTGGTAAAATCGCAGTTTCCGCAGTAACTTCGACAGAGTTAGGATACTTAGATGGCGTAACTTCTGGTATCCAAACACAGTTAGATGCTAAAATTGCAAGTGCCTTCTCAACAATAACTGGGACAGAACATACAACTGGAACATACAACTCGTATGCAATTGGAGTTACTGTAACAAATGTTAATAACGTTTTTGTAAGTCTCAATGGAATAACACAAAGACCTTCTGAATATGTTTTAGGTGCTTCTGGAGCGAACGTTCAATTTAAAGATGCTTCTTTAGCTTCAGGTCTAGAACTAGAGCTTAGAACAATTTCGTAAATTTTAATTTGACTTCTACTACTCTATAAAGTAAAGTATAAATAGCATATTTTAAAAGGTGAAAAATTATGGCAAGAATGAAAAGAATTCCTAAGTCAGCTTACGGACCAGCTAGGTGGGAAACTATGGGTAGAGATACCCGTAGTAAAAAGACTCAACCTTGGTGTGCATTTTATACGCCGCTTGGACGAATGGTTACTAAAGCTGTAGGTCGTCGTCCAACAGGAATGAGTGAGGAAGAGCATTGTGCTGCTAAAACACCTTTCAGAAACATGGTAATTAGGAAATATAAGTAATGCCTCGTATCGGTCCTGCACATAAAAAGCTACAACCAGTTCGTGGTGGTTTTGCTAGAATTAGCCCTACAAAATCAATGACAAAAAAAGGAACTTATGTCAAGGCAGCTACTAAAAAAAGGAAGAAATAAATGGTAACCAGAGTTGATAAATTTCTAGGTGGACTTGGAATTGACGCCACAAATAAGTTTGAAGTTCAAGCTAACGCTACTGTTACCGTTGGCGATGGAACTTCTACAGGTAACGTAAATGTCGGAGGGGAAGTTGTTTCTTCTACTATAGATGCAACTACCCTAAAAATTGGAGGAACTGCTGTAAGTGCTACAGCCTCGGAGTTAAACTTGATCGACGGATCAAGTGGAGGAACTATTGTTAATAACAAAGCAGTTATTTACGGTGCTAGCGGAGAAGTCAATGCTACTACTCTACAAATTGGAGGCACAAGCATTACATCAACAGCTACTGAACTTAATCTATTATCTGGATTAACAGGCACTGTATGGACATCCGATAATGACGGTGCTGGTTCAGGATTGGACGCAGATACCCTTGATGGAGTTACTAGTGCCTCACTTTTACGTTCAGACGCAACAGATTCAGCGTCAGGCGCATTAACATTTAGTGGTGGACTAACAATGACAAGTGCGTTAACATTAAATGCACAAAATGACTTACGATTTGCAGATGCTGATAGTAGTAACTGGGTAGCTTTTCAAGCCCCCTCAGCAATCTCATCAAATATCACCTGGACACTTCCTGATGCAGACGGTAGTGATGGGCAGGTTTTAGCAACTGACGGATCAGGAGCTTTAACGTTTACAACTGTTAGCACCGGAGCAAACCCTGCTACAGCTTTGGCCGTAGATACAGACCTTGGTGCAATGTCTGGTGCTCTGGATGATACACGTGACGCTTTTGGAATAGCTATTGATAATGCCGTAATAGACTTAGACTTAAGTACGGAGCCCGCTAATCAATTAGGTACTGTAGATATGGGTGTATTAACATAAGGAGAAAAATAAATGCCTACACAATTACAATTTAGGAGAGGAACAGCTGCTCAAAACAATTCATTTACTGGTGCTGCTGGCGAAATCACTACAGATACTTCAGATTATGCATCTATTAGAATGCATGATGGATCAACTGCTGGAGGTATTAAAGTACTTCCATCAGGAATGATCTGTATGCACGGTGCAGCAGCTGCGCCTTCTGGCTGGCTACTTTGCGAAGGATCATCAGTTAGCCGTACCACATACTCAGAACTTTTTGCTGTTATTGGTACAACTTATGGAGTTGGCGACGGGTCTACGACCTTCACCCTTCCTGATTTTCAAGATCGCGCTCCATACGGTGCTTCAACCTTTAGTCTTGGTAGTAAAACTGCAGGAGAAATAGATGGAAGCGCTCAAAATTCTTCTGGGACAGGAACTACAGGTTCAGGTACAACAGGAGGAAGTACTACAGGAACAGGTACAACAGGTTCGGGCGGTCCTACTACTCACAGTGTAACCACTGCCACCTTTGCTACTTCAGCGAAAGACTCTTCTACCTCTAGTGCTGTTACTGCTGTAAGTGATCACGCAACTCACACCCATAGTATCCCAGGACTATCCGTTCCAGGATTATCCGTTCCCGGATTATCTATTCCAGCGCTAACAATTACTCACCCAGCGGTAGCTGTAAAGTTTATTATCAAAATTTAAGGGTGAATTACTATGTCTGATGAGATAAACAAAGAAATTGATTTATTACATGAAAGAACTCAAGAAACTAAATCTTCTTTGAGCACTCATGAGGCTGTTTGTCAGGAAAGATACAGTAGAATTATGGAAAATCTTCAAGCATTACATTCAGATGTAGCTGCACTAAAAAAACTTGCAACAGAAGGTAGAACCAGTTTAAGAACTTTATTTTTTGTAGGAGCAGTTATAGGAGGATTAGTAGCAGCTTTATCAGCTTTTTCAAATATTAAATGGTAGGGGATAATGTCAGAACAATTTTTTAAAGTACCAGTAGAACGCTTACTAGATAAAATTGTAGTAGGTGAACATCGCGGAATTAAATTTAATGAGTCTCAATGGGCAATGGTTAGTGGTCTTGAAGAAAGCCGGTTTTGGGTACATATATCTGCCCGAAGAACAGGAAAAAGTTTATCTGCATCAATTTTAGCTTTTGCTAAACTACTAGAACCAAATCAACAAGTTATGATTGTTGCTCCTAACTTTTCTCTTTCTTCAATTATTTGGGATTATACAACTGATATTATTAAAAATTTACAAATAGAGGTTGAACGATTTAACCAAAAAGATAAAGTAGTTAGACTAATTAATGGTTCAACTTTTAGACTATTGAGTGCTAATAACAGGGATAGTTTAGTTGGTAGAGCAGCAAACTTATTAATTGTGGACGAGGCGGCTATTATTGACGATGATGAATACTTTACAAGAGACTTGCGACCTGCTTTGTCTACTTATGAAAATTCTAGAGCTTTATTTATCTCAACTCCTAGAGGAAAAGGTAACTATTTATATAATTACTTTTTAAGAGGAGAAGATACTGAATATCCTGATTGGGGAAGTGGCTTATATACTTGGAGAGCTAATCCTTTTTTAAAAGAAAAAGATATTGATGAAGCTCGTCGATCATCAACAAGAAAACTTTTTGCACAAGAGTACGAGTGTGAGTGGACAACAACTGAACTTCAAGTATATGAATTAAATGAAGAAAAACATTTAATTGACTTAAGTCATGTACAGGCTAGAGATCGTCGTTTTGATTTTATTGCGGGACTCGATGTTGGATACAGAGATGAAAATGTTTTTGTTGTTATAGCAACGGATGGTGACGAATTTTTTCTTGTAGACGAATATGTTTCAAATGAAACTACAACAAGTACTTTAGCAGAAGAAATACAAGAAAAAATAGATGAGTGGGGAATTGATACTATCTACATTGATAGTGCTGCGCAACAATTAAAAGCCGATTTAGCCTATGACTATGATATTTATTGTGAAAACGCAATTAAAAGTGTGAATGACGGTATAGCTGCTGTACAAGTTTTAATTGAAAATGATAATTTACTTGTAGATGTGAATAAATGTGGACATACCTATTCATCTTTAAGTAGTTACAAATGGAATCCAAAGACAGAAAATCCAAAACCTGTTCATGATTGGGCTTCTCATGCTAGTGATGCGGTTAGATATGCTATTTATACACACCAAAAACGATCAGTTGGTATATTTGCAGTAGCATGATTTTACGAGATACTCAGCTTATTATTTTAAATTATAAAAGATTAGACAATGTTTTAAGAATAGTGTATACTTTTCAAGGATTTATGCCGATATTAGTGGTAAACAACAATCCTACAGTATCCCTATCTATACCAAAAATTTTAGTTCATAATAATAAGGAAAATAAATGGTGTATAGAGAGGTGGTATTGGGCAGCTAATTCTAATTTTAAATATTCTATCATTCTAGATGATGATATTTTACCTACAAAACACTGTTTATTAACTTTAAGAAAAGAAATTATTAAAAGTTCAGATTCTTTAATTAGTATTTATGGAAAAAACAATTTAAAGTCTGCTTCTTCCTATGATGACTTAACGGATGTTTGGTGTGTAGAAAAAGAAATTGACTTAGCAGTAGGTTCTTGTTTAATCGTGGACAATCAAAGTCTCAAAAACATTTTTAATGAGTATATTAAACCTTGGGGACATATAAAAAGAGGTGATGACATTTTAGTTTCTTTGTCAATGTCTCATTTTTATAAGAAGAGACATAAAACAATAGCTACAGAGGTTACTTTATTACCTGAAAAAGATGTAGCGTTAAGCAATGATAAAGAACATAAATCTCTAAGGTGGAAAGTAGTAGAAGATTTTAAAAATACTTATGTTTTATAAAATATTCAAAATTTGTCTGGTATGCTAAAAAGGTTTCCGGTAAAATATATTAGAGATTATTTGAAGAAAAACTATGAAAAACAAGATTTTTGTTACATCTGTAATGGTACAAAAAGTCTTGAATTTCATCATTTATATAGTGTATCTGACTTATTTAATGCTTGGTGCGAGTCTAATAACATAGAGGAAATAACTTCTGTAGATGAGATAGTTAAGTATAGAGAAAAGTTTGAAGAGGACTATTTGTGGGAACTTTCAAACGAAAATGCTTTAACTTTGTGTAAGACACACCATCAAAGATTACATAATATATTCGGACAAAGATATTCTAACTCATTAGTTCCAAAAGTAAAAAACTGGGTCCAGATACAAAAGGAGAAATATTAGAAAATGGCAAGCGAGGTTCCCGCCTGGAGACAGTGGATTTCTGAAAAACTTAACCCTGTACAGCCTTCGATCGCTGCACAGGAACCTTTTTCAAGCCCAGAAAATATTGTTGATTTCGAACAAGCCTATAGAGAAATCGAGGTTGTTCATAGATCTGTGGACATTATTATTAATGCGCTAATCGAGGTTCCTTTACGTATTGAAGGAGGCTCACCTTCCAAAAAAGTAAATAAACTTCTAAATTCTAAGCCTAATCCTTTTGAAGATAGAGTTAGATTATTTAGAAGAGCCTTTCTAGATTTTTTCTTAGACGGCAACGCTTTCTTTTATTATGATAAAGAAACAGAAGGCGGCGCTTTATACGTAATTCCGGCTAATGATATGGAAATTGTTCCCGACGAAAGAGCTTTTGTTTCTCACTACAATTACTTATTAAGAAATCAGAGTGAGTCTGATTTGTTTGGGTATGGCAAGGCAAGAAAAGCTGAAGCAATTCAATTCCTCCCTGACGAAATTATCCACATTAAGAGTGAAAATGAGGATAGCATTTTCAGAGGGTATAGTAGACTACGTCCTCTAGAAAGATTATTTGAGTTATATTACTATATGATTAATTTCCAAAGGCAGTTCTTTAAAAATAACGCTGTTCCAGGTTTCGTATTAACTACTGATAATGTTCTTAGCCAAAAGATTAAATATAGAATTTTAGAAGCTTGGAGACAAAGTTATACAAGTTTATTCAACGGTGCTCGTTCTCCCGCAATCTTAGATGGTGGACTAAAGATTGATAAATTTTCTCAAGTTAACTTTAATGAATTAGATTTTGAAAATTCCATTGAACGTATTCAACAAGATATGGCAAAAGCTTTAGGTGTTCCTTATGTCCTATTAAAATCTGGAAACAATGCTAACATTTCTGCAAACCAGGTTTTATTCTATGACCATACGGTTCTTCCTATTCTGGAGCAATTTTGTAGTGCTTTTGCTCATTTCTTCAATAATAATGTTAGCATAAGGCCAGATAAAACTGCTATACTAGCATTACAACCTGATAATAGAACACAAGCTGTGTACTATTCAACATTAGTTAACACAGGTATAATTACTCCAAACGAAGCTCGCGAAGGACTTAGGTTCCCCACACTTCAAGACGGAGACTCTGATAATATCAGAATTCCTCAAAATATTACAGGTAGCGCTACAGATGCTACTCAAGGAGGAAGACCTAATTCTCAAGAAGATACTAGTGGGAACGCTAGCACAGAGGAAACTTCACAATGAATAAAACATTTTATTTAAATAGTTCCCTTGAAACAAAAGGTGTCAAGAGAGATAAAAAATCTCTTAAGATTGCAGGATATGCAAATACTGTCGATAAAGATCGTTCAGGTGATGTTATTTCTGCCACTGCTTGGGCCAAGGGGGTAGAAAACTATAGAAAAAATCCAGTTCTTCTTTATCAACATGATCATGGTAAGCCTATTGGTCGTGTAGATAAGGTTACTGTTGATAAAAAAGGTATTTATGTAGAAGCTGCTGTTAGTGAAGCAGCCGAAAAGCTACATGGGGTTCAAACCCTTATCGGCGACGGAGCACTAAAAAGCTTTAGTGTAGGATTTAGAGTTAAAGATGGTAAATATAACTCTAATGATGATACAATGCTAATTACGGACGTAGAACTACTCGAAATTAGTGTAGTCAGTGTTCCTTGTAACCAAGAGAGCTTGTTTAGTATCAGAAAGAATTTTAATTCTGATAACGAATACGAAGACTTTAAAAAGAGCCTAATGGCTAAAGAACAAAAAAGCAACCACGATGTTAGTGTAGGTGTTACTGCTTATGCAGGACAACATTACCATACTGTTGAGATTGATGAGGTGGGTAACGGTGTTACCACTTATTGCTCTCACGGTAAGGCACACTTTCATGAGGTTCGAAATTATAAATTACTAGAGGCAGATACTCCTGTGCCTCACTCACATGAAATGGTTTTCTTAGTAAAACCAAGTGAGCTAAATGATACACAGGATACAGTAGAGGAAAGGCCAATGTCCCCGTCAGAAGTCATGGTAGGGAATGGGTCTATGAATCTTTTAGCCGAGTCAGAAACCAGAAAAGGAGAAGATGTAATGGAAGATGAAACCCTAGATACATCTGATGTTTCTGAGAACCCAGTTGTTGAAGAAGTTAAGGCAGTAGAGGAAGAGGTTGTTGAGGAAACAAAAACAACCGAAGTCGAAGCTGTAGAAGAAAAAACTTCTGAAGTAATTGAGTCTGATCATACGGAGAAAGAGGAAGAGGATGAGGATATCTCAGTTGATCCTTATGCGCCCATTCCTTTTGTGAATCTTCTTAGTGCAGAAACATCAAGAATTCAGAATGGCGATTTTGTAAAGTATGCCAGTAAGAGATGGAAAGTCTCAAAACTAGCAACTGCCCAAAGCCCATTTTTTCAACTTTTAGAAGTTGACTTAAACGGAGAATCAAGAGATAATAACATTAACGTAGATGCAAAAAATCTATCTGTTGTTAATTCTTGGGACTTAGAAACAAAGTACGACATTGTTCTTACAGAGATTTCTTCAGATCCTTTAACAGATGCTGATAGAGAGGTTGTAAAATCTGATTTCAATGATCTTGTTAACGTAAGTGAGCAAGACTTATTTGAGCTTAAATCAGGAAGCCTCACTGAAGAACAACAGGAAAAACTAAACAAAACAATTAACTTAAAGATTGCTCCATTCTCAGAATGGACCGATACAAACTACCAAGTTGCAAAACATATGATTAATCAAATTCGTAAATTGAAAGCGATTACATCAGGTGAAGTTGAGGACAACAATGTTGATTTAGCCCTTAAGCTTCACGGTCACAAAAATACAATTAATTCAAAGGAGAATGACACAATGGCGACACAAGATGTTGGTGAACCAATGGTAATTAAAACCGATGCTTCTTCCGATACCCAAGTTGAGGAAAAGGCAGTTGAAACCGTTAAGGTTGAAGAGCCACGCGTTGCCGAACTAATCGAAAAGACTGGTGAGGCAATTATTGCAGAGGGCGACGCAAAGGACAAGAAGGATTATACTCCTGTTGAGTCCGAAAAGCTCGAAGAGCTACAGGCTGAGATCAAGAAGTATAAAGAGCAGGTTTCTGCCCTTACTCAGTCCAAGATGGTTTATCAGGAGAACGCACGCCGCGCTTCTGAGCCACAGTTTAACGCTAAGGAGATGACAAACGCTCTAATGCTAGCTAAGGCACTAAACCGTCGCGACCCATTCGACACAAAGATGGGTGAGAGAATTAAGGCAGTCACAACTGTTGACCAGTTCCTTTCTAACTTCTCAACAAACGTATACGAAGAGATGGAGCAGCAACTAGTTGTTGCACCAATGTTCGATAGAATCCAGGTTGATGCACGTAACTTCCGTGTACCAGTCGCAACAGAAGACACCGATGGTGACGTTGCACAGTTTGCAAGCGGAACTTTCGCTACCGGCATTGCCGATGGCACAAACGTTCCAACTTCAAACCAGAACACAATCGGCGCTGTAACCTTCACACCTCACAAGTTCATGGCTACTACACACCTAGCCAAGGATGAGGAAGAGGATACAGTTCTACCACTAATGGACTTCCTACGTCGTTCAGCTACTCGTCGTATGGCCCGCGCCATCGACAAGGCTATTCTACGTGGTAACGGAGCCCTATCAGGATTCACAGCTTCCCCAACCAATGCTATCACAGCAGGTGCTGGTTATGCTGCAGTCTTCAAGGGTCTTGTAACCCTAGCCGACGATATCGCTGGTCTAACCACCGATACAGGCGGTGCAAACGACAAGGCTGATGCTTCTGATATCGCTTCCGCCCGTGCAAAGATGGGTAAGTATGGTCTACAGCTAGGCGACCATCTAGTTTATGTAACCTCTGTTGAGGGCTACAACGAGCTAGTTAGCTTCTCAGACTTCCGCACAGTCGATAAGTTCGGTCCAAATGCAACATATCTCACAGGTGCAGTTGGTGCCATTTATGGTATTCCAATTGTTATCTCTGAGTTCATGGACAACGTCGGTTCTTCAGGCAATGAGCTAGGTGTACTTGTTTACAAGCCAGGCTTCATGATTGCCGAGCGTCGTGGCATGGAGATCGAGAGTGAGTACGAACCACGTCAGCAGGTTACTGCAATGTATATGAGCACACGCTTTGACTTCAAGGCACTCAGCTCAAACAGCAACGCAGCCCTTGATGCAACAAACTTTGCTTATGCATCACTAATCCAAGCTGGCTAATCTTACTAGCTTTCACATCGTTGAAAACCACGGGGGAGGTAGGTGCAATATCTGCCTCCCCTTATTACTAAGGAGATAAAGAATATGGGTCAAATAATGGATGACATTACAGATGTTGATAAAGTTATCGCAGAAGGTTTAAAAACAGACGAGGAAATTGAAAACTGGGCTCTTACTCATGGGTATGGTCCTGGGTTAGTTCCAGCACTAATTGCAGATGTTAATGCAAAACTAAACCCTGCTCCAGCTGCTAAAGCAGCTCCCGCACCAGTTGCACCAAAACCTGTTGTTAAGGAGGAGCCTAAAGTAGCTAGAGCTTCTGCTCCTAAAGTTACAACAACCACAAAGAAATAATAGGAGAATATTTTAGTGGCAATAGATGATAGCAATGCAGGAAAATACCCATATGTAACTCTACCTGTAGTAAAAGACTATTTAAGTATTAATAGTACTACTCATGATGGTAGATTATCTAATTTGATCAACTATGCTTGTGGTATAGTTGAACACTATATTGGGTTCGAAGTTCTAGCTAACAATTATAGTGAATCTTTTGATGGGGGAGTAAGTTCTATCTTTGTCTCTCGTCTTCCTTTAGCTAATGTTTACTCTGTTTATGAGTTTGACGGTACTTCTTATCAAAGTTTAAACTCTCCTTCTTCTGATGGAGGGTTGGTAAGTCTTGATAGAGACAACCATAATATTAGTGTAGAAGGAAACACTCACATTACTACTAGAGTTAAGAAATTTGGACGTTCCTCTGGCTATTTTAATGGGGCTACTAATTCTGACTATTTAAATGCTGGAGGAGGCGATGATTTCTGGTTTGATACTGATGGTTTTACTATTGATGTACAAGCTAGATTTGCTTCCTTCAGCACTACCCAAGTATTAGCAGAACAATATGTGGACGCAAGTAATTTATGGCATTTAAAATATGATGCTAGTGAAGGACTCCAGTTTAGAGTTTTAGAGGGTGGAACTGAGACTATTAATGTAACTCATAGTAGCACTGCTGGATATAGTGCTAATGTGTTTCATCATTTAGCAGTTTCTAGAAACGGAACTGATTTAAAGTTATTTAGAGATGGAACTCAGATTGGCAGCACCACTACTGTTGCAAGAACAGTTGATGTCCCTAACTTTGCAGGTGACGTAAATATTGCTCGTTCTGGTGCAGGAAGTAGCTACTTTACTGGACATTTAGATGAATTAAGAATTTCAAAATCAGGATACTATACAGCAGCTTTTACTGCTCCAGAATATCAGCATTTAACTGATGATGAGACTGTACTATTACTACATTTTGAAGGCTCTAATGCTGCAGTAGATATAACTGATACTCACGCGACTCAAGAAGACTTTGTATTCAAGAAAGATAGCGGAGAGATTAGTCGTAATGTCGGTTCTGGTGGTGGAAGTCAAGGATTAAGCTTAACTGGACCTAAGCGATTCCAAAACTTCCCAAGAGCTATCAGAGTTAATTATAGAGCAGGATATGAATCAGGCAATGTTCCTCAAGATTTATCTCTTGCAACTTTAGACTATATCAAACTATTACACAAAGAAGAGCAAGATCGTGCAGGGTTTTCTCTTGCAGGAGAGTCAGTAGATAGACCTGCCCTAGCAGCAAACTTTCCTCCTCACATTAAACGAGTTTTAGATTTATATAGGATAATTGAATAATGGCTAGAGCCCCTAGGTTAGCAGGAGCATCAAAACAGCTGGTTACTGACATTCAAGTTTACTCTGACCGAGTACCTATTGAGCAACATGTAAGAAGATTACAGAGATCGGTTGCTCAAAAAGGTAGTCGATCAGAAAGAGATAAAATTAGAAATACTCTTGTTAGAGAAGCCTCTGACTTTTTCGAGACTCAAGGTCCCTTTCGACCTTTAAGCTCTACTCAACTACAACAATATACCAAGCCAGGATCTGCTCCCGATGCCACAATTAGCTTTCAAAGTGCTATTGAATTATTTGGTGGGGCAGATGCATCCCGATTTACAAGAGGTATAGGTAAGACAAGAGCAGATGAAGAGACAATTCCTACAGAATTTAAAACTTTTGCAATAGGTAAGACTCCTTCTGCTACAACCTTAACAGAACAAACTACTAATATTGATACTAGTTTTATTCCTGGGTTACAGCAAGAATTAGATGAAGGTATTGACCCCAGAAAAACAGCTACAGCTTTAAGTGCAGAAGGTGTTAAAAATTGGATGTTTAGCGGTAATCCCGACGCAGAAGCTTATAAAAACGAAGTCTTAAATATTATAAATGAAAAGATTTCTAATTTTGTTTTGTTTAATTATCTAGATAAAGAACATGTAGGTGGGCAGGGTAGAGTACCAAGAATAACTTTTTTTCCTGCTGCTGCAAGAACTCTTAACATCTCTATTAAATCAAACTTTGATAAGTATATTTCTGTTTCTCCTGATAAAAGCTCTGCTCGTTATGAAAATGGACAATATAGAGCGAGAATACAGTTTAAACTATCTGCAGCGGCAGATAGAGCAATAGAAAATAGTGCATTAGATGGTACTAAAAAGATATATGACAGACTAGGTCCTCGTGTTAGCTCTAGGTTTGTTGAATATGTTTTTAGAAACTTAGGAAGCAAAAAATTATCTATTGAGTTTTTTGAGGAGTTATTATTACTTGCCAGAGAGTTGGACCCAACTAGGCCCGAGACAGCTTTAGTAGTTTCAACAGAGATTCCAAAATTAGCTATGGGAGTAGTTACAAAAGGGGTAAAAAGTGCCTCTTCAACTAGAGAAAGTAGGACTAAAAATATACAAGATACTATCTCTTCTACTCAATTAACTGATTCTGTTAGGCGTTCCTTAAGAGCAAGAATGCCAAAAGGCCCAAGGCGAGGACCATCACTTTCTCCAAATATTCTCACAAATAGAACAGGACGATTTATTAATAGTGTTTATACTCAAGTTAGAGGTGACTTAATTCAATATTTTTATAATCCTATCTATCAAGTTCACGAGGACACCGCGAGAAATCCTAGTAGAACAGTAGAAGAAAGTATTAGAAACATAACACAACAAAGAGTCGGAAGACAGTTTAACCTTGTAAAAGGGATATAAATACACTAAAACTACTTATTGAAAATTTATACATTGCAGACACAGAATGGGTTTGCTATACTCTATATAGACTAAGGAAAAAAGAATGGCAAATAGTCGTCGAAGAGACATTGTAAACTTCCTTGTCACTGAATTGAAAAAAATTAACGGATCGACTTCTACATTCGATGCTTCTTACACTTACAACTTTGATTTAGCTAATAATGTTTTTAGACAACTAAAGTTTATTGATGAGGTTAATGATTTTCCTGCTATATACTTAGCAGCGGGAGTAGAAAATAGAGACTATCAATCTCAAGGTTTAACATTAGCTCTTCTAACTATTGTAATACGTTGCTATATTAAGCAAGAAGAAGCACAGGACGGACTTGAAAACCTAATTGATGATGTTGAGCATGTTATTTATGGAATTACTACTCAGTCGGACAAAGGATTATTACAACTAAGTATCTCAAATATATCAACAGATGAAGGATTGATCGAACCATATGGTATCGGAGAAGTCTTTGTAAATGTTGAGTATGAATTAGAAAATTAAAGGAGCTTTAAGAATGGCATCGCTTAACTTACAAAGAAATACAAAAGTTTTCTACTCTACCGTTGATATTAATGGTGGAGCAGCAATTACTGCACTTGTGCCAGCCAATACATGGCAAGTAGAAGTGCTAGCAGGATATGCCTTTAGCCAAGCAGCCGCGACTCAGGATATTACATCTCTTGAAAGTGGTTTAAGCCCAGATCGTTCACAACAGCGGTTCAATACAGCTATTAACCCAGTTGACTGGAACTTCCAGGCTTATTTAAAACCCACACGCGCTACAAGTATTTTAGGCACTACATCCGCAAACCTATCACAAAACGGAAACGCTCAACCAGTTGCAGACTGGTTCTTATGGCAGTCTCTTATGAGTAATACTTCTCCAGCAAGCGGAACCACTGGCCAAAGTGTATGGCAAGGTACTGCTGCCACTGGTGTTGCTATGCTTGAGAATAGAGAAAGAGGCGAATCTGCTAACGTGTTCCCATCAAAGGCTAACTTTGCTACTGCTACAGAGGCTCACCTCTATATGAAAGTTGATAACGTTATTTATCAGCTAGCAAACGCCACAGTTAACCAGGCTTCTATTGACGCTGCTATTGATGGAATTGCTACTACAACTTGGACAGGTTTTGCGACCAACCTTGTTGAGCTAACAGGCAGTCCTCGTGACGTTGCAGTTTCTGTATTTGGTGGAGTTCTTAATGATGGAGCTGAAGTCGCAGCTAACTCCAACGCTCTAGAGCTAACTAAGGTTGCTGCTTATCAGCCTTGGAACTCTTACAACGTTGCTGGTTCTCTTACAACAGCTGAGTTCATTCAGAACCGTTTATCAACAATCGAAATTACTGATACATCCAGTGGTGATGTAGCAGAACATACATTCCCTGTTACAGGACTTACTTTTGATGTTAATAACAACATTACATACTTAACACCAGAAGAACTTGCTAACCTTAACCAGCCAATCGCTCAGTTTACAGGTGTGCAAACAATTTCAGGGTCAATCAGTGCTTATCTACGTAGCGGAACAACAACCAGTGATAACTCTGCAGCCTTCCTAAGAAATATCACTTCTAATAGTGCAACATCTATTGCTCAAGGAACACAGGCCAACCTCAAGATTGGTGGCGCAACTGCTCCTTTCTTTGCAATCGATATGCAGGCAGTTCAGTTCAGCTTCCCAACTCATACAATTGATGACGTTGTCGGAATCTCCGCTGAGTTCCTTGCACAGGAAACAACTGCTCAGAAGGGTCAAGGCGCAAACGTCACCTTCGTTGTTCAAGCAGCGTAACTTAGATTTTTAATGAGGGGAAAAATCAAGTTTCATGTGGGTGTTCATCGTGTTAACAAGTGTACAGCTTTATCCCCTCGGCTGTTCATGAGTTGAAAATCGATGGACACCCTTTTTATTAGAGAGGAGAGGGGAAAATGAGTAAAATTTCATCCCTAATGGCAACTGAAACAGTTGTCGATGTAGAATTTCCAGATATTGAAGGCTTTGTTATTAGCCTTGTTTATCTAACTAGAGAAGATTTGTTGAAGATTCGTAATGCGAGTTTGAGTTTCAAATTTAATAAGCGTACTCGTCAGCGTGAAGAAGAGATTGATAATGATAAGTTCTTAGCAGCTTATACAGAACGTGCAATCAGAGATTGGAGAGGCTTAAAAGTAAAGCATCTACCACATCTTCTTCCTGTAGACATTAGTTCAATGGATGGAGAAGATAATATTGATTATTCTCTTGAAGAAGCTATTGATTTAGTTCGCAATTCAACAGTTTTTGATCAGTTTATTACAGATACTATGAATGAGTTTGAACAGTTTTCTATTACGAAGAAGGAGACTGACTTAAAAAACTTGAAAGGTTCCTCAAGCACCAATTCCAAGCCGGAGGAATGACCCAAGAGCAGTATTTGCTAATGTGTGAGCAAATGGGGTGGGAACCTAACCCAGATGAAATACCAATGGAGTTAGGTGACCTTTCTTATGAAGCTCAGATAGCCGTAATGTTGTTCCAAGTTTTACCTGATAGAATAGAAGGTATGAACGGAGTTTGGTTAGGAAAAGATTTTTCTGGTCTTGGGGATATAATGATGTTATATGGAATCGAAGGTAATCGAGAAGCTTTTGATTTGTTACAATTTATTATTGTAGAGGCTGGTAAACATTATGAAAACCAGCGTAAACTTCAACAAACAAGGAAACATTAATGGCAAAAATCCAGAACATAGTTGAGACTCGTTTTACTACTACAGGGGCTCAAAAAACAGCTAAAGATACGGATAATGTTGGGCGTGCTCAAACTCGTTTGGGACAAGCCTCCGCATCTTCTGGTAGACAGTTCGCTGCTCAAGCATCCGGCTTGGGCGGTCTTGTTAGTGCCTACGCGGGTGCGGCAGCTACTGTCTTTGCGGTTACTGCTGCCTTTAATGCTTTACAAAAAGCTGCACAGTTTGAACAAATTATCCAAGGCACTAATACCTTCTCATCACAGTTTGGCTCTTCTGCCGATAGTGTTATTTCTGACATTCAAAGAATTACTCGCGGGCAACTTTCTATTGCAGAATCTGCTTCTGCCGCTAACCTTGCTTTGAGTGCAGGGTTCAATACAGACCAATTAAATGAACTAACAGATGTTGCTACTAAAGCTTCTAGGGCTCTTGGAAGAAACTTAGAAGATGCTTTCACACGTGTTGTTCGTGGTTCCGCTAAACTAGAACCAGAACTCTTAGACGAACTTGGTATCTTTACTCGTATTGAGCCCGCAGCAGAAAAGTATGCTGCTCAATTAAACAAGTCGGCAACTAACTTAACTAACTTTGAAAAACGCCAAGCATTTGTCAATGCTGTTATTGAAGAAGGTCAGCGCAAATTTGGAGCGGTGGATACTTCAAGTGCTACTGCTGCCCAATCTTTTAGTAAATTAGCTGCAACTATTTCAGATTTAGCTATGAAAATAGGTTCTGTAATTGCAGAAGGATTAGCTCCTTTAGCTGACTTTATTTCTGGTAACTTGTCTGCAGCTGTTGGTGCGTTTGGAATCTTAAGTACTTTAGTTTTCTCTCAATTACAAAAAGTGTCTGTGGCAGCAGTTGGCGCTGCAACTGAAAAATTATCAACTTATGCGACGACGCTGTCAACAGGTCTTGGAACAAACCAAAAAGCTGTGGAAGAAGGACTAAAAGGTCTTACAACTGCTTCTACTAAGTTTAGTTTAAGTTTGGGACAAGGAATTGGCCCTCTTAAAGAACGTCGCTCTGAGTTAATTAAGCTTGCTCGATCAGGAGAAATTAGTGTTACTCAAGTTAGAGAGTTAGATAACATTGTCAAAAAATCTTTGGCAACAGACCGAGCAAAACTTGCTTCTCTAAAAGCCCAGCAAGCCGCTAATCAGAAAAAAGGATTTTCTGATACCGCCTTAAAGAAACAAATTGATGCAGTAAATGCTTCTATTGCACAAAATACTGCTCTAATTAATGCTAATAGCACTGCGTTGAAAGGCCAAACTGTATCGGCTAGAGCAGCAGCAGGAGCCATTGCTATTTTTGGAAAAGCTGTTGCGTTTACAGGTAAATTAATCACTGGAGCTTTTAAACTACTTAATATCTTTATATTATTATCATCTGTACTTTCTTTAGTTGGAACTGCTTTCTTAAAAATATTTGGTCTTGAAAACAAGTTTGATGGAATCTTAGACATAGTTACCAAGATTGGGAAAGCTTTCCTAGGTCTTGATGAGGCTTCTAAGAAAGCTTCAGCAGGCATTGAAGGAGTTGCTGCTTCTAGTTTTAACGCAACAGCTGCGGCAACAGGGCTTTCAAATCAGATTAAAGAATTTACCAGAACAGAGAGCATTTTAGGTTTTACCTATGAGGTAGTAACCACAAGAGAAGACCTTGTTAGCCAAATAAGAAAAGATTTAAAAGCAGCAGCAGAAGCCGCCCAAGCTGCGGTTAAAAAAGAAAATATAAGAATAAGGTTAAGAGAGAACGAACTTGAATTTAACAGAACGATGCTAGAAAGAAATCCCGAGTCAATACTACGGGCACAGAAGGAAGCGAGAATTCAACAACTAGAATCAGAGTTAAACAACAGACCAGGACTTAGTGCTGTGGCTGACGCAGAGTTTGCAGACTCTCTTAGAATACAACAACAAGAACAAGCAAAAAAGCTAGCCAATGCGCAAACTCTTGAAGAAAGAAAGCTGCTAACAACAATTATTAAATCTTACGATGAAATTCTCAAAAGAGGTAGAAGTCAGTATCAACTTGTTGGGGAAATTAATGTTGAAACAGGAATTAGTGCGACCTTATTAGCCGACCAGCTTACTAATGTAACAGAGATTGATGGAGTTTTACGAGGCACGCTAGGTGTTATAGACGTACAAATTCTCAAAACAGAAGAGCTTGTTAAGTTGGAGGGGGAAAGAAGAATAATTGCAGAAAAACTAAATGCCGCTAGTTTTAAGGCTGCAGCTCTTGCAAGTAATGCTTTGGTTGCCCAAGAGCAACTAAGAACTGGAGCTTTAGATGAAGAAAGAATTGCGTCTAGCATAACTAATTTATTATCCCAACAAGCTGTAGTTCGTAAACAAATTGCGGAACTGACTAATCAGATAGGTGATTTTGGTTCTTTAGGTGAAGCAGAAGATGCACGTCTTGCGAATCTTCAACGCCAACTCCAAACGTTACAGGATCAACTTGGTCAAATTCAAGAGCAAGGCGAAGCACAATCAAGAATCTTAAGAGCAAATGAAGCTTTGAGAAAAACTTATAGCGCACAAATTAGTTCAGCCGCTAAGTTAAATGGTATTATAAATGAAAATGGAGTCATTGCAGAAAAAAGCCAAACAATTCAAGCAAATAATAATAAATTACTTAATGACACAGTTAAGTTAGGCAATGCCGAGTTTCAAACAGAGCTTGCTAGGCTTAATCAACTGTTCGAGTCAGGAAAATTAACTGACGAGCAAGCAGACAAACGGGCCGAAATGCTTCAAACTGAAAAAGCGATAAATACTGCTAGAACTATTCAAGTTGGCAAGTTTGCTGAAGCAGTTATTGCAGCTAGAAAATTAAGTGAAGAATATGAAAAACAAGCTACAGCTTTAGAGAGACAAAATGAAACTATTGCTCTTAATATTGCAAAATCAGACTTACAAAATCAGCTAAAGGTAGGACAAGCCTTAGCAAAACTAGATGAAGCTAGAGCAAAGCAAGCTGACACTCGTCGTAAAATTGAAAACTACAACACAGAGCTTATTCTGAAACAGAAAGAACTACAAGCTAACATTAATGAAGAAAATCAAAAAGCACTCAGAAGCGGGGTTCTTTCTCCTCTATTTACAGATGCTTCAAATAGAAAACTTGAAATAGGTTTTAGAGAGGCAGAACTTAACAGGTTAATTGCTTCTAATGATGCAGCAATTAAACAAGCAGCAGAAGA
>Ga0181592_10001379_pt1 | contig 19616 bp, 20 predicted proteins | sample 071ome_20_FD_133755 | JGI IMG/M metagenome (GOLD analysis project Ga0181592, IMG submission 133755) | Coastal salt marsh microbial communities from the Groves Creek Marsh, Skidaway Island, Georgia - 071412BT metaG (megahit assembly) | ecosystem: Environmental > Aquatic > Marine > Intertidal...
CCTGCGGCACGTGCGGCAAATGCAGTAATGGCCTCTCGTGGTCTCGGTTCAAGCTCCGTAGCGGCCGCGGCGACAATACAAGCTCTCGCAGAATCAGCGTTACCTATTGCAAATGCTGACGCTCAACGCTATGCTGATATACAGATACAGAATTTAAACAACGAGCAACAAGCCGCCCTACAGAATGCCGCAACGTACGCGGCGATGGATCGTGCCAACTTAGATGCACGCATGACGGCGGCAGTCAACAATGCAAAGTCTTTCTTACAGATGGACCTCGCAAATCTGGACAACGAACAGCAAGCTCGTACCCTTACGTACAACGCAAAAATTCAAGCTCTCTTTACGGACGCCGCGGCTGAGAATGCCACAGCACAGTTCAACGCAAAGAACCAGATTCAAGTCGAGGAGTTCTTCGCCGAACTCGGCGTTCAGGTCGACAACGCAAACGCAAACCGTATGGCGGCGATGGAGCAGTTCAACGTTGACCAGAAGAACGCGATGGAACAGTTTACCGTACAGGCAAACAACCAACGCGAACAGTTTAACATCAACATGCAAGCGCAGATCGATCAGTCACACGCGGCGTGGAGACGGGAAACAAACCTCGCAAACACTGCCGCTCAAAACGAAGAGAATCGTGTCAATGCGGCAAACCTACTCGGTTTAACCACATCTGCTCAGAATGCTCTGTGGCAAAAGTACCGGGACGAAGTATCATGGGCGTTTCAGGTTTCAGAAAACGAAGCACAGCGGGCACACGCAGTCGGTATGTTGGCGATGCAAGAAAACTTCAACAAAGATGCGTACGAGCAAGAACTCGTGGACAACTTAGGTGTTCAGATGGGTAAGGCCGCACTTAACTGGGTATTCGGGGATTAAGAGAAAGCTATGGGACTTATTAAATCAATTTCAAAAGGCATCTCTAACATCGGTAAGGGTGTTACAAAAGTTGCTAAAAAAACTTTCAAGGAAACTAGTGACCTTGTCGAAGATGCGTGGGAAAACGACGCAGTAAAAGCCGCCGCAGTTATTGCCGGTGGATATTACGCCGCTCCGTATCTTGCATCAGCAGGTACTGCCGCGGCCAATTATATAGGTAACACATATCAAGGGTTTGTCGACGACGCCTTCGTAGCGGGGTACTCCCCAGACGCTTTAGGCGTTCTCCAATACGGAGCAAAGAGCTTTTACGATGCGGGGGTTGCGGCAAATAAAGTCGGCGGCATGCTCGGTGTCACAGGAGGTGGCGGAGATCCGGCTAGTTTAATCCCTAAGCGGACAGTAGCCAGCGGATCAAGTCAAGCGGATACAGCGTACGGTACATTTAAATCAACGGCGGCAAGCCTCGGAGTTAACGCGGATGTTGCGGCCGCTCTGGGTAAAGTTGCAAATACAGACATCCCGTCGATTAAGGGCGCAATGAATCAAGTAAGTCGGGTTGCGGGGATGGACCCGAATATCAGCTTTGGTGGCGCTCTCGGATCAATCGGGGTAAGGAGAGAGACAGGTGTTTCATAAATTCGATAAGGCTCCTCCGGGGCACTCGCTCACTCAGCCAAAGGGTAAGTGGGCGTGGGATAAACCTCCTGTATTCTCTGAGCCGATGCAAGCAGTCGACTTCGTTATTGGAAAGATGAAACAGCCGAGTACAGAGAAAGGATACATCAAGATGATGCTCGCAGGAGTTTCAATTGAAGACCTCACCCAGTCTGTTCTCATCGGCGGTTTTGCAAAAGGATTCTTCAGCCCAGATGTTGGCGCACTCATCCAGCCTTCTATCGCTATTTACCTTATGGGCGTAGCCGTCGACAACAACATTCCTGTACGCGTCTTCTCCGACACCAAAGAAGGTCTCGCAAAGTTTGACGAGGGCATGGATGATATGGAGCTTCTCGACGCTGTGCGCCTACAGAATCCTGAGATTTACAACACGATGCGTGAGCGGGAAATCGAGCAAGCTAAGAAGTCTCGGGCTCGTTCAGCAGGAATGTTGGGAGTTGCGGCACCCACAGGTCCTACACCAGATATGTTTGCAGGTCCAGAGGAAGGCCCTGAGATGGAGGAAGAAGCATGAGTTTTGTTCTCTCAGCACTTCTCGGAGCTACGACGCAGTTGAATGAAAACACTGCGGCGAAGAAAGCCGCGGAGATACAAAAGAAAAAGGATGAGCAGGCACTGGCTCTTAAAAAGGCAGAGTTAGAAGCGCAAGAAAAAAGAGAACTGGCTAAGGCTTCACTTACAGCAGGTATTTCTGCAAGCGAAAACGCCTCAAAGTACGCCATCAATGTTCAAGAGGCGGAAAATTGGAATGCAAAATACGGCCAAAACCCGCAGGCAAAAGTAGCCGTCGCAACAATGAGTGGGGTGGAGTTCGTCGAGCCTTTTGTTAAGAAAGACAAAGAAGACAAGCCAGACCCAATCAATAAGTATTCTCCCTTTGCCCATCTAATCGGCGACAACAAAGATATGGACGTTGTCGACTTTGCGGTAGATGGAAATTTGGATGGCTACTACAAGGGCCTGTCTACTGCTAAAACATCTCCTGTTCTCGGCAAAGATGTGTACGGATTTACGTACAAGGCAAAGGGCGGCACAGGGGATACCCGTAGTGATTCTGGGTTGCGAGCGATAACTGACTTTTTGTTTAGAGACGGCCACCTGAAAATCTTTCAACAGCAAGCTGAAAACGGCAAGCCTCAAAATTTAAACCGAGCAATTACACAACTGCAAATGTTCTGGCGTGATTACTCGACGTCTGAACAAGCAAAGATGAAAATCGACGAAAATGCGTATGTCATTCAATCAATAATTGACTACGATCCTATTTACGGAGAAGAACTTGCCGGTGCTAACGACACGTTTTTCGATGCAGTTGTTATGAGCACAATTAGCGATGCTGTCGAGATGGGAGCTAACGACGTACGAAGACACTTAGGTCTTCCTGTAAACGGGCCCACAGATTTCGATGATGAAACTGGACAATTAGTTGTTAGCACTGAAGACTACACTTCTCTGGGGTGGGCTGTAGACGAAAAGACAAAAGGGTACTCCTCAGATTTTAAATCGCAAGTAGCTAAGATTTCTAAAGACGGCGACATGAACGAGATTGAGGTATTCCAAACACTCAACTCAATGGGTTCTGAAGGTTCTCAACAGTTTATAAAAGCGTACACAGACTCACAGAAATGGTACAGCGAAAACACCCCGTATGTTGTGCAAGACGGTATGTTACAGCTAGACATGACTAACGTAGTCCCGCCGAATGCCACTCAGATCAACGAACTTCTAGCCAATTTTGATAACGACCCAAAGAAAAAAATGAAGCTCGTAAAAGCAATGTTCGGCGGATCGTTAGTAAATAAACTTCCGGGTAAATTTAAAGGCGGCAAAACAACTGCACAGCAGTTAATATCGCAGAATGTTACAAAGGAAGACATTCAAGATCATGCGAACCGTAGTCGCGCCGCAACCAACATCATAAATCAAGTGGACTTACTCACTGATCTCATCACAAAGCACGGTGTGAAAGGCGGCCTTTCCGCCGAGGTCCTAATGACCGTGCCGGGAATGATGAATCAATTTGAGGCAATACTAGACGCTGTCGACCTAAAGCCTTTTTCAGATGATTATCGCCCTCTCAATCCTCAGTTAGACATGGAAGCGAGACGCGATTTTAACAATCTTCGCGCCGACGTTAAGCGAGGGCTTCGCAGTGGCAACGTAGATGCTGAAAAGCTTTACAAAGCCGTGTCTCGAGCTTTGATGTACAGTGTTGCATCGATGCTTCAAGGCGGAGACTTCCGTAACATTTCTGACTACGACGTTCGTCTTGCAGGGGAACGTATGGGCGGAATCATGGGAATGATGGTCGACCTCGAAACGTCTTTACCAACTCTAGCGCAACTCCGAGAAGAAGCGGCCTTTATGAAGACAGTATCTGATGGGTTTGCAACAGGAGATATGGGAGATATTGCCGCGGCCGCTTACCTCTTTAACCAGAGAGGCTCGTTCAGAATGACTGCGGAAAGTTTCCTTGACATCGAATATGGATCAGGTTCTGGAATGTCAAGCCGTTCACCTTCGCCGTCTCCCACTCTGACGCCACTAGATCCGCAGATACGTCAAACAGCACCTGACTCTGCTGTCCCGACCGTTCGATAAAACAGGAAAATTCATGGCTGATTTAAACGCACAAATGGATGCTCTAACTCTCGGAACAACTGACGAGGAAGACAAAAAGGCCGCGGGCATAACTGAAGTCAGTACAGACCCTATTACTCAAGACGATTACGACAATCTTCAGACTGTGCAAGATATGATCGATGAGGGTCTGCAACAGCCTGTCAAGACAGCGGGGGTTACCGTCAACGAAATGCCTGAAGGTCCAATAATGGATCGCGGCGAAATCCCCGGATTCGGTATCGCAACAGGGTTTGAGACAGAGCGTGAAGTCCCCGGTGCGGCCGGGGAAGCGATGCTGGACTTCTCCTTAAATACTCCTGAAAACAACAGGGCTATATACCAGCGGTACTGGGAACCGTACGGTAAAGGCGACGACACAGCAATCCGTACAGACTTAGAAAATGCAATCGGATTCCGCACGGGCATTATTGACACTAGCGTTAACCCTACATCAGGAAGAAAGATTTACGACGTCTTTGGGGATCGGCGTTCCGGGTACTTTCCCTCTGACGCAAACTACGAAGAGAAAGCACGCATTGCGGCAAAAGCTGGAGCAACAGATCTCGTGTTTGCAGGAGACAAAGACGCACAGGGACGTCCGATAAACCTCGAATTTAAACCAGTGCCAGCGGTACAAGAGCTTCGTTACTTTGAATCAGAGTACGCAAAGTCCTCCGGATCGATTGAAGCTATAACAGATGCTGTTGGACTCTCAGATGTAGGTATTCCATTTACTGATGCAACAATCGGTGGTGTCGCACGCTCACTCCCTGATTTAGTTCTGTTGGGAGCAGAGGCAAAAGCTGGTAAGTTTATCAAGTTCATGGACCGTACGGGATACGTTAACCCCTACATCCTCCGAGATCTCGCCTTCGCACAGGCATCAGGTAACCTCGACGCTATGCGTAAAGCAGGCCGAGCTAGTGACACGATGATTGCTCTCGTAAACCTTTCGGTGGGTATGTATGACTACTTTACCAGCGAAGAAAACGATGACGTTATGGTTGAGGGTGAAGACGGTAAGAAGCGTATTGACTTCGAGAAGTTTCCAATGGCGGCTAACCGCCTCGCAAAGAACTACAACATTCCTATCGAGCAGGCAGAATCAGCACTGCTCTTCTCCCCTGATTTGCTGACTCGTACAACCGATGTTGCGCCTGAAATTATGATCGACATGGGGATTGCTGGTGTCGTACGTACAGCACTAGCAAAACGAGGATACGCACAATTCCACAAGTGGCTGAAGACACAGGACCAGTGGGGCAACCCTACATCGATGGAAGCCGCTGTTAAAGCAAGTAAGAAGAGCGTGGGGGATATCCTATCCACGTATCTTGAAAAACAAGTTAATCTGTACCCCGTCAAAGCTCTCAACAACTGGGCACGTGCAGGCAAGATTGATGATCTCGATATCTGGTCGTCATTTAAAATGGCCGGCTCCACAAATTACCGCGAGCAAGTCATGGGTAAGCAGATTGAGTCTGCTGGCAAGGAAGTCGAAACAGCACGTAAGATACTTACAGAAACAAAGAACAAAGCCGGCGTGACTCCCGACGAATTAGCTAAGGCACAACAGCGGGTAACGCGAGCAGAGGAAAGGATCCGCCGCATTGATGCGGAGATGAAAGTCCCACCATATGTAAAGCAACTCGTAAAAGAGAGCACTGTAGGTATTGGGGGCGCGGCCTTTATGGGCCAGATTGCGCAGGACGCTGGTGTTACCAGCCCAATCGGCCTGACGCTGACAGAAGTTGGAGGCACCCTCACTGCCGCTATGGCACCGGGAGTCGTAGAAAAGGTGTACAGACCACCTGTTGTCTTAACCGTAACTGCTTTAAATGTTCTAAAAAGAATGATATTTGGCGGCGGAAATGTGGGCGATGCATCCAAAATACCGCGGGAAGCAAGAGAATGGTTCTCTACGCTACGTAAGCTCGAGCCAGAAGATTACGAGAATGTTGTAGCAGTGATTGAGCGAGGAGACGAAGTACTATCTCGCATCTTGAACATCACAGATCCGGGCACTGGAAGACCTCTTGTCGACCCCAATGAAGTTGGCTTTACTACGGCAGAACTCATTAACATCCCGTTGCTCCGGGTGCATCAACAGGCTCTCGGTCAGGCTATAAAACTGGGAGATATTGCGGGATTTAACAAGACGTTTCAGGACATAAGCAAACTGATCGTACAGGAACGTAACTCAGTCGATTCGCTTGCAAGGGCGCTCGACAGACTCTCTATCTACGAAGATCCGTCTTACGCAGAGCGATACCCTGAACTCGCAGAATATGTAACAGACTTGCGTAAGCTACAAGGCGAGATGGACGCAGACTTAACACTACGTCAGGCACAGCTAACACAGATGGCTGAAGATCAGGCGATGCATGCTCAATTGTATCTCTCGGGACAGAAGATTCAAGCTCTGCCCGGAGGCGGCTACCGCGTACCTAACTACGAAGTTGCATTCAACACAGCAGACGACATGCGCACAGCAGAGATGATTGCGCAGGGAGCAGACCCGGACGACATCCTCAATGCACAGAGTCAGGCGGTTGGTGATCGTTTGACTGCGCTGTTGAAAGTTGCTGAAGATATGCGACTACTTAACGGAACAAAGAACGGTGACCCCTCCCTAACGATGTCTGGTATCTTCCATGCTCTGGGTAAAAAACGAGCCGCACGCATTGATAAAATGTACCGGAAGTGGGAGACGAATGCTCCTGAAGACACGTACATGGACGGTCGAGTTCTCTGGGAAGACATCAATACAAAAGGTGGCGCAGACCTCGGCGACCCACGGCTTCAAAACATCGGACTTCAACCGTCTCCTCTACAGGGGGTCGGCCCAAATGTTAAGAGAGCCTATGGAGTTACCCTAAGCACACAGGAGCGGGCGGCACTCAACGAACTATTCGGAAAGGGCGCACAACTCGAGATGAAGTTCTGGCGGACCAGTCTCGGAGACGAAACCTTTGACAAGATCATGGAAGCGGCGGATGTCCCAGAGGATGCGATGCCGTTTGACAAGTGGCTGGGCTTACAAGATTTCTTAAAAACAGCAACCGAAGAGACCCTCGAAGCGTCTGGGCTTGCTGGTAAAGTATCTGTTGAGCAAGCTAAAGAGGTGGCGGCTAAGTTGTCCCTCCCGATTTCTCCTCGCGAGATGCGGCTGGTTGGTTCCGCGATGGGTAACCGCGCGTTTGAGAAGGCTCGTAGCTCTCGGCCGCAGGGGGCAATTGAGTCGGCGAGAACCAGAGAAAACTTCCTCGCTGTTTCCGAAGATGAAAACCTCGGGTTCCGTAAAGACTTCTTTAATTTTGTAGAAAATGAAGACGGTACATTCTCTCGTGGATCACCTGTAGGTAAAGAACTGACAGATAGTTTACGGGGAATAAACACTGACTTTAAGCATAACGAGATCGACAGAATCCGCCGCGACGAAGTCCTGAGTAAGTGGAGTATGACGCAAGAGCGTATTCGTCTCGGACAAGATTCAGACCTTGCAGAGCTAGACTTCCGCGACGGTGAGGGGCCGTCTTTCTGGTACGACACACTATTCTCTGGTGTCAAGGCAGACATGACCGGGGCACAAGTTAACGCGGTGTTTGATCAGAAAGTCGCGAAAGCGTTCGATGGAAGACGAGTAGGAGACCAATACCTTCTGGATGCGGCTAACAAAGAAGCGGTCGACGGATTGCGGGCAACTCTTATTCCGTATCTCAGACAACGCATGGCCAGAACACCGGGGGCTATTAACTTCCTTAACAGCATTGACAAGGGCACGACACCCGAAGATACGGTGCGCTACTTAGAGAAACTGTTTGCAGAAGACCCTACGAAGCTTGCCGAAGGTCTCGTCTTTCTAGATGACCCTATATTCGACGCCGCCGCAGGTCTGATGGTACATACATTCGACGACGCGGGTAACATCATTAAGATGGAACCCCTCATTGATCTCGACGAGATCTTCGACATGATTAGCTTCAAGAACTTGCGCTCAGTGAACAAGCAGGTTGCGGAGTTAGCAGATGAAACTGGAGCACGTATCATCGACATGAAGGCCACACTAAAATCTGAAGCAAGTCGCAGGTTTTCTGTGGAGAACAGCGATAAGATATCCGCGTCAAACTTTGCACAGCGTTTCGGGTACGGTGCAGAGGGGGATAAGCAACTCTACGATTTAGTTATCGCAGGAGACGGTCTTCCTGTCTTAGATGAACTAAGAGAAGCGCACATCAAACGCGTGTACAACGAGGCAAAACTTGCGGGACGCACTGACTTAGATCAGGTAATTATGTGGGCAGAGGAAGGCTTTAACAACTACGTTAAACGCTCTGTGTCTCGGCACATAAACAACGTAGCGACAGGCCCCGGAACATCAGGAGAGATTGTCACTGTAGCCGAAGGTGCTAGACGAGCACAGACTATCGACTCACGTAAACTGGTGGATCTCGTTGGTGATGCCAACGGTTCAGAGACGCAACGAATTGCCGCGGCCAACCTCGAACTCGTACTGGGCAAAGAACACTACGACGATGTTAAGGCAATTACCGATTACCTCGCGCGTAAAAACGAGGTATACGACAACGTAAATATTACCGGGGAAGCCCGTTCACTCTCTATCGAGTCGTGGTTGTCACGTGTGTACTCTATCGCTCGGGGAGTAGTGTCTACACGCTACGTAATCTCCGAGGCTCTTATCCAGAGCACTCGACTCGCAAGTCAATCAGCATTTGCAAAAGCAGTAGCTAATCCTGAGATTGCGCGACACATCGCAGAGATTGTACGCACTGGTAAAATTCCAACCGGTAAAGAAGCACGACGCTTTGAAGAAGCAATGATTACATCAATCGCACGCGGATTCAGAGAGAACGAAGAAGAAGACGATATTCCAATGGACTATCCTTTTGACGAACCATTAGATGTTCAACAAGTACGAGGACTACAGTAATGAAAATGTATAGCAACGAAGGCCGCAAACCGATGATGGCAGGCGGTGATACCCGTAAAAAAATGATGTATGGCGGGGATACTCGTAAGAAACGAGAGTCTGGAACTCCTTCCGGTACTATGGGGGAAAGAGCAAATAAAATGACCGCAGAAAGACGCGAAACCTTAATGCGACAGATTGGTCAGATGGAACGAGCACTCGAAGAGAAGAAGCTATCTCCTGAAGTGTTGCAACAGATGCGTGAAGAATTAGAAATGAAGCGGGCACAATTAGAAGGATCTCCTACTCCGGGCCGCATGAACGTCGACAGATAATAACAATAATTAATACCAGAAGACTTAGCCCCGGCCCCGCCGGGGTTTTTTTATGTGTCGCGGGCGTTATCTTCCATCCGGTTCTCGAGTAGTCGGAAGTAGTCTAAAACAACGCGGCTGATCTTGTGGCCCAACTGTGGGTCTCCCAGCTTACGCATAACGGACTCGAATTGCGCAGTGTCAATACGATCCACTTCTACTTCTAAGTTGGCGTCGCGATTGAGATCGATGGTGAAGGTGAGTAATCTTGTTCTATTTTCCATAATTCACTTATCGGTAGGTTGTAGCAGTCTGCCTTGACTGTGTAATTATTACTCTCGTCCCTATCGCCCTTTTTCAGCCTGACGGCTCTCGCAAAATATTCTTCCTTCGTAATCTGACCTAAGAGCCACGCCTTCGTCAGATTTTTCATCACACGTACAAATATATACCGGTCGCAGTTTTGATGCAACCCGTGTGAGATAATTGAGCATTCGTAAAAGTCGCGGGGTTCACTGGTACAGAGCTTCGTCTTTACGTCGATGCGAATCCCATTGTTGGTGTAGAGATCATAATCTTTGGTGTTACCCTCAAGGTAACCGAACATGTCTCTAATGAGGATTTCGCCGAGCATGCCGGCTGTGTTGCCGGCACCTCGTTGAATACTTCCTTGTAGGCTTCCGAGTCGGCTCGCCTTGAAACGAGCCTCTTTCTTCTGTGAGTCAGTCGGAATTACTTCGATCATACGGTTTCCTAAATCTTAGTTTATTCCGTAAATCGTATATCATCTTTCGAGCGGCATCAAGCAACTCTGCATTTCCTATCGTTGGATTTTCTCGCGCCGCATCGGCATTTAGTTTGAGTCTGTCTAACATAGTCTTCACTTGCTTGTCTGTCATTAAGCCGCTTCCTCCACTTTGGTTGGTTCCTCCGTTGACCAGCCCCAGTCTCCTGCCATTCCATCGGCATTGTAATCGGTCACAGTACCCTCAAAGAAATTTTTGTGGGACGCGCCATTGATAATCCAATCGAGCCACGGGAGAGGGTTCTCCTTGACCTTCCAGTTACCTTTGAGTCCGAGCATGATCAAGCGTCGATCCGCAAGGTAACGAATATATTGCTTAATCTCTTCCGGCGTGACGCCTTCCACTTTACCCATCTCAAACGCGTTATCAATAACCTTGTCTTCCAACGCCACGCCAGTACGGAACATGTCGTAGATATTCTTTTTGAAGTCGTCTGTAACGACTCGAGGATGCTCTTCACAAAACTCCCTAAACAACTTAACCATACCTTCGCAGTGCATCGACTCGTCCCGAATAGACCACTCGACAACCTCACACATACCCCGCATCTTTCCATAACGCTGGTAGTTGAGCAACATTGCAAAGGCTGAGAACAATGACATGCCCTCATTCATTACTGATCGTGCAATCGCCATAGCTGTCCCTTGATGGCTGTGCATATCAATATCACCCATGAAGTCTACCTTCGATTTCATGGCCTCAAACTCTAAAAACGCAGAGAACTCTGACTCAGGAAGTCCGAGGGTGTCGTTGAGTAACGCGTAAGACCGCTGATGTACAAACTCCCGGTTTGCGAACGACGATAGCATCGCGCGAACCTCGTTGTTTTTAAACTTCGGGATGTAGTACTCGAGGTAGTTCCTGCCGACTTGAACGTCAGATTGCGTGAACAATTTTAAAATCTGAGTGATGTGGTGCTTCTCTTCAGCAGTCAGTTTACCGCCCTGCCATTGAGCCACGTCTTCTTGCAGTTTTGCCTCCCATTCACCCCAGTGGACCTTTTCATGAGAAACTGCATACTCGACAGCCCACGGATATTTAAATGGCTTGTAAACCTTTGATTCTTCTAGTAAAGACATCGTAAGTCCTTTCGTTATTCGTCGGAAAAAAAGGGCCCCGAAGAGCCCGCAAAGTGCCGGGGATCAGCCGGCGGGGGAGAAATTCATTACCCCACTACTTAATATTAGTCATCTCCATCGAGGCCGTCAAGCTGTTTCATTTTCAATTCCAACTGTAATAGCTTCCAATTGAGATCATCAGCCTTGTCAAATTTTCGCTTGACAGACGCTTTTAAGATTCGATGGTATATGCGCAACATTTTCTGTTTTATTTTTTTTAGTGTCATTTTTAATCATCCTCCTGACAACCATGTAGCTCCGTGTAGAGCATGTCTAATCCAGAGTGGCACATAGGGCATAGGGATATCGGTAAAACCCCGAGGAAGCCCGTTATGCCGCCTTCTAGCTGTACGTCAAACTCACAGTCACAGACAGAACAGGTGTACTCGTTGCCTTCGTAGTACTGGTGCATACTCTACCCGTGACAACTCAGGCATTCTTCCGCATCTTGTAGAGCGACTCTCTCAACTGCGACTCCAACTTTATCCGCTTCGACTCCCGCATCTGTGCGTAGGTAGTACAAAGACTTGAGCTTAGACTTCCACGCCCGAAGGTGTACCGAATTAACATAAGATGCCGGCGAACCCGCAGGGAAAAATAGGTTGACGGACTGAGCTTGACAGATGTAGGGTTGGCGAGCACTCGCGTGGTCAACGACGGCTCCTTGGTCAATCTCGTACGCCGTTTTAAAAACATCCCTCTGCTCGTCGGACAGGAACTCCATGTGCTGAACTGACCCTTGAGCATTAACGATACTTTTCCACGTCTCCTGATCATTTTTTCCCAGAGCATCTAAGACCCCCTCGAGGTATGGGTTTTTGACGAGATGAGCGCCAGCACGAGTACGATGGGTATAAGCATTAGACTTAGTAGGCTCAACACTAGCACTACAGCCGCAGATAATAGAAGAATTAGCGTTTGGAGCGATAGCGAAAAGGTGAGCGTTACGACGTCCCGTACCAGCCATATCAGGTGCCTCTCCCCTCTCTTTACCCAGACGCAAACTTTCCGCATGAGCCTGCGCATGCATGTCGGAAAATATTCTTTGGTTTGCAAACTTTGCACTAATGCTCTCCCACGGGAGATCGTTCTTCTGCAAATACCCATGCCAGCCCATTGCTCCTAAGCCGATTGACCTTTCGCATTTAGCTGAGTAAACAGCTTTTGAAAGTTCTGCTGGTGCATTTCTGATAAAGAATTCAAGGACGTTGTCCAAGAGTCGTACAAGGTCTCCAACCATTCCTGATTCTTTCCAGTCATCATACTTTTCGAGGTTGACGCTGGAGAGACAGCAAACTGCTGTACGTTCTTCAGATGTAGGGAGAGTGATTTCAGAGCATAGGTTAGACCCTCTAATTGTGAGTCCACGCTCTTTTTGAGAATCTGGTAACCGTCGGTTGGATTCATCGATGAAGTGTAAGTAAGGTGAGCCAGTTCTGAACCGAGCTTCAAGTATTCTCTGCCACAGGTTTCTAGCTGGGATTGAATCTCTGACAGATCCGTCATGAGGGTCTCGTAATTGCCATTCTGTTCCATTTTCTACCGCCTCCATAAAAGCGTCTGTAATGTTTACGGCGTTAAACAGATTGAAACATTTTCTGTTTATGTCGCCGCCTGTTGGTACTTTAAAGTTAATGAACTCGATAATGTCCGGATGAGACACATCGATGTATGCGGCATAGGAACCTTTACGCGTGCGCCCCTGCTTCCACGCTGTCATACCGGAGTCGACAACTTTCATGAAAGGGATGGGGCCCGGAGCCTTTTCACTTATTCCTCGTACATCAGACCAGTGACCGCCGACTCCACCTCCTTTGACAGATAGCCATGCGACTTCGCTATTGTGAGAAATAAGGGAGTCCAGATTGTCACCAACATAAGTAAGAAAGCAACTGATAGGAAGACCTTTGGCTGATTCGTCATCTCTAGGTGCGTTAGATAGTACCGGAGAAGCAAACATAAACCAACGCTTGCTAGCATAGTCATAAATGCGTTGAGCAAAAGCATAATCACCCTCACAATAAGCTAAGGCCGCCCGTGCAAAAGCCTCCTGTGGGCTCGACTCGTCGGGAAGCATGTAATAATCAGTAAGTAACTTCAAGGCTTGTGCCGAGAAATCTTCGTCTCGTGAATAGTCGATGGCAATTTTGCCACAGTACATCGCTTCCATATTATTGCAGTTCCTTTATTAAGCGTTCAACATACCACTTGCATTTACTCGCGTTAATTGCAGGGGTATCTTTTTTGTGCAACCGCAATAGATATTTTATTGCAGTGCAACGTAAATGTCCAGTAAATTCTTCATCTGAGCAAAAAGCACGCATTACTTCGATGGCTTCGAGTGTGTCGGTCTTGTAATGTTCGGGGTTAATCGGGTCACTCATTGCAGAATATTTCCAAAGTCAGCTTTGATAACGTTACCTTCCATCCCTCGGATTCGTTTCTTGTGCTCTTCCTTTAGCTCTTCTTCTGGGACGATTTCACCCAGCGTTTCCAGCGTAACCCTTTCCAGTCCCATTTCATATACATCGTCGAAGTGCTCGTGTACCGCACCCAGTAGCCCTTGAAGAATGACATAAGTTGGATCAACAAAATTTCCATCTTCATCCTCGCCTCTAAAATCTTTAGTTGCATAAGCGCGGACAGCAAAACCATTCGTGTCTTCATCTTCATCTTCTTGTGGCTCCAATACAATGTAGTAACGCCCTTTCAATAGCCCCGCTTGTTCGAGAGCTATCAACTTTTCTTCGTCGAGTACTAAGTCTGTCATTCTTTTTTCTCCTCCAACCAATCGGTTGGTATCGCACCATCTGCCCACACAATTCCGTGTCGATCACACCATGAGCCGTAGGTCGTTTTACTTGATCTATTCAACTTGTTTGACGCTCTCAAGAACAACATCCGTATGTCAAGAAAGGGGTTATCCCGTATGACAAGCAACATCTTCTGCCGGTCCGCAGGACTAAAAAACCCTTTAGCCTCGACGTAAATATCAGAGGCAGGCAGATAAAAGTCAGGGGTATACGTCTTAGGTTTCGGATAGTACGTAAACTTGTGCTTCTCGTACTCGAACGTTATTCCTTGTTCCGCCAACTTCTTTGCGATGTTAAGCTCAAAGTCAGAACGAAACCGGTGTCGCATACCTCTCATAGAGTTACAAATCCCGCTACTGAGTTAGTGATACGTGTGTGTATTTTTGGGGATGTCGTCTCTAGTTTTTCGAGAGCAATAGTGTACTCGTCACCCGGAAACAAAACTACTCGCCCCATATTGATTGTGTTTGATATAGCAGTTATCTCAGCAATGTTCACCTTGTTGTCTCGTTCCCACGTAGTGTGAGATAGAGGCTCGCCAATGTGTTGCCACATGGTCAACGGAAGGCAACGCTCGAAGTTGCGGGCCCACCGTGTCCACGGATCTCCGCCGGTCTTGTCAGCGGATTCTATGTAAACTGCATACGCATTTTCGTTTAGGTAGAGAGCTTGTCGGTCAATCTTCCGGGTCATTAATAGGGGCATCCGTATCCTCCACAACAACTCTACGTACCGTCGCCAGTCCCTCTGCCTTTACACCTAACCCGTAGTCTTGACAGTCTATCTGGCAGAATACCCGTCCGCGTTTGTAGGTCATGTCTCCGACCTGATAGATTGTGTTGTGTAAAAGATTTTCCGCCATTGGTCGAAGTTGGTCGAGTACCATCGAATTATGCCGCTCTACATCATGCTCAATTCGGTGACGAAGCTGAATGATCTTTCCTTGAAGATCAACAAGTTTTTTTACGTCCTTACCGTTCATAGTTCTTTTACCTTAATTTTTTCGTACCACGCCAGAGGTTTAATCCGAGCTTTGGAGGTTACCTTAGGGTGTAGTTGGGCTTTAGGCCAGCATAAACTACGATGTCCGCACATTGAGCACAGCTTCGGAAGCAACGTATTGCCAGTTTTCAACACCTTTCCATCACGACGGTAAGTCTCGGGTTCAGCTTTGAACAGTTTCTTGAAGGGACTATCCCCTGTCAACGCTTTAACCTTACTAGCCGCCTCCTTGAGGCATTCCTCTCTGTCTTCAGACTGTTCGTCTGGAGCAGGTACAAACTCAATTTGACCAGAAGATTTATCTACAACAATCCACCCGCCAAAGGGTAGGTCGTTAGCTTCTGCATACAGGTGACCTTGCATGACGTAACCAAAGGGGTCATCCTCTTTGATCCCGTGATATCCCTTCCCAAATTTTTGAGAGAAAGAATACGGGCTCGCAGACTTGATGTCCCAGACTTTGATTCCGTCAACAGGGTCATCGAGGATTACGTCGAGGGTGCCTTTGACTTCCGTGTCAGAGAGGGTCAACTTGCAAGGCTTCTGGCTGTCAACAATCTGAACACCCGCACCTTTTAAGATGGCCATCACAGCGGCCTCGACTAAATCCCCAATGAAAAAGCGCAGGAGCAAGTTGTACTCGCGTTCTTCGACGTGACCTTCCTTGTCTAAGATCTGTTGACAGATGGGCCGCCCCAGACCTGACATGCGAAGACGCCAGTTGGTATCTTTTTCCGTGAACTGTTTGTTGATCGCCTCCTTACAATCGTTCAGGAACTCGTCTACCACATTCTCGGGGAGGGAGGCTGATCCTTCAATCGCCCTCTGCAAAAATGTTTTTACTTGCTCGTGCGCAAACATTATGCGAAGTCCGCGCTAAGGTCTTTTTCCGAATCAGTCGCGTTGGCTTTCGCCGCTTCACGATACTGCTCAAGAATAACGTTGTTAGACGCTTTGATAGTCTCGAAGAAAGACTTCATGACTTCGACAGTGTCTTCGTTCATCTTCACTGTGTCCGATTCAGTGAATACTGGCACGAAGTATGTGACGCTACCTTGCTTCTTACGAGAAGTAGAGAGTGTGAACTCAACTTCGTTCATCAGCCTTTTCTTCTGCGTAATCTTTTCGATTGCTTCACGCGCAGGTCGGAAACCAGAACGCTTGAAGTACGACATCACTGGGTAGTTTTCAATCGTAACTTCAGTTCCGTCTGCGGTTGCTCCTTTCAGTGAGATCAGAGCGTAGAACACCTGATTACAGGTCGCGGCACGTGATGCCAAAACCTTCGGGTGATCCTGTCCGAGAGCTTCCTCGTCAGACTTTGTCAAGCGGCCGCACTTCTGACCACCATCCGTATCAGGGAACTGGTGATTGAGGCTCGGTGCTTGCACAGAACGACAAGCGAACTTGCCTTCTTCAGCATCCCACGTACTCCATTCATAAGTACGCACGAGGGGCCGGAACGTAACATCGTCCGCGTACACAAATTCACCATTGTAGTAAACTTTCCATGCACCCTTCTTGAGTGTTAGTCCTTCGTCTGTCTCTGTCTCGTAATTAATGTTGAGACGGGACAGTCCTTGTTTAGGAGTATCATCCTCTGTTTGTCCAGACAGAGCCATAAGCTCTGCCGAGTTACCAGACTCTACAGCCTGCATCATGCTATCGAAAGCATCGTTGATTGCTAGTTCGCCCATTACGTCCTTCCTATTCAACGTGAACAACTTGAGTCTCCAACCAGTTGGGACCCATCTTAATTTCCAACCCGATTGGCATGTCATAAGATATACCATACCGACGTTGGCATTCACTCGGTAGAGAAGCCATTGCCTCTGCTACGAGACTTATTACAGTATCCTCCTCACCGGGGAATACGTCAAGCACTATACTATCATGCACCGTATTACAGATAACACTTTTTAATTCTTTACTTTTCATAGAGTTAGAGAGATATACTAACGCTATCGGTAAGAGGTCGCCGGTCGCAAACCCCTGCACAGGGTAATTGCATATCGCAGTACGATTGGTTGCGGTGCCCCACTCAGTCCACTTCGTTCCCGGAAATGCGTACTCCCTCCCTGATGGCAGAGTAATAAATCCTTTTGTCACAGCATCCTTTTGCAACACGTTATGCCAATCTGTCACGCCAGCATACTTCTCTTTAAAAGCCCGGTAGTATCGCTGTTGATCAGGAGTACCTGTCGTGCCCCCGTAAAGAGGTTTAAATGTGTGTGCTTTAGCATCTTGCCGCGAACACCCAATAATCTCAGCAGTAACACTGTGTACATCAGTCTTGTTCTCCACGTCATAGTAGATGTGCGGGTCGCTAGACAAGTACCCTGCGACACGGAACTCCAACTGTGAGTAGTCCGCCTCTAAGATTTGTCCTCCCTCAAAACGAGAGACCATTGCCCGTCTAATAGCAAACGTAGACCCTCGCGGCATATTTTGGAAGTTGGGGTTACGAGAGCTAAGTCGTCCTGTAGCTGTGACACATTGCATAAAATCGGGATGGACGATGTCGTCTCCGTCTCTGTTGTTTTTAAGTCCTTCGACAAAAGTTGAGAGATAAGTTCGTAGTGCATTGTATCGGGAGTAAGACTCTGCAAACTCTCGTGCGGTACCAGAAAGCTCATCGAGACGGTCCCCGAGTGTCGTGTGGTCGGTCTTGAATCCTGCCGATGCGGTGTCCCACGAGTCGCGCGGGATAATTTTGAAACCGGCGATTTCCGATGTGTTCTCATATACTACACCTTGACCGCCGCACTCCTTGCAGATCCGCCGGCTCTTTGATGGGTTGCCATCTTTTTTGATGGGGTAATAGTGGCCGACACCAGAGCACGTGTAGCATCGTTTTGCACGAGTCTTGTACAAGATCTCTGTCTGACCGCGGACGATACGATTGAACTCTTCCTTTGCATATCGCTTACGTTGTTTCGGCTTGCGTGTTGATCCACGAACCTCACTGCCGAGGTTAAATGTCGCGGCCCATTTTTTTTTGTCATTTACTTTTCTTGAGTAGAAAAGCATTGACCGGTCGTCGGCAGATGACAGATTGACAGGAGTGTCCCCCATCGCATGCTCTGCCATCGCCTGAAGTTTTGATCCTAACTCATTGAATTCATTTAAGTATTCTTCCTCAATGCTACTGAGGACAACTGGGTCGATCTTGATACCTGTCCTCTCGAGGTTCGCAAGGACGTCCGTCATCTCCAACGACAGGCGCAGGGTGTTCAATAATTTCGATGCCATAGGCTTTAATCTCCTTCAAAAGGGATTGTGAGAATATCTCACCATGTCGGACTGAGTCCATTCCTTCGAGCATACCATTGTAATACTCAACTGTCGACAGATCGTCGTCGATGTCTGCTTCGTTCCGTAAGAACTTGAGGATTATGACGGCAGATTCAAAGGTAATACCGCCCATCAATCCTTTATGTGCGAGGGGTTTTTTGCCCATGTGCGTTTCTCCTCCACGGCTTCGTTATCATCCAGTGACCGCAGGGTATCTTCCCATGATACTGGATGTCAAATTCTGTGACCACCCGTTGACCGCTTTTAAGTGTGGCCCTCCGTCTGGCTTGAGCACGTTTCTGGTCACGTAGGGGTATATCGTAACCACGATACCGAAGAGCAGTCAGCATCGCTTTCGTTGCCCCGTACGATATGCCCATCTTTACTGCGATTTCTTTGAGCGGTATCTCGTCAAGATACAATTTGATTAGGGTGTTTACTTTTTTTTGCGGCCACTGATTATACGTTGACATACAAATCTTCGCATGTTGTGTCGTACTTTTCCGTTACCTGTTTCTGGGCTACTTCCCATGTAGCCTGCACGTCTGCAATTCCATACTCGAGAACTATCTCCCACGGGATCTGCGCAAATGTCTTGCCGCTCTTGAGGTAATCCGCCGTAAGGTCTTTTTTCTTTTCAGTAACCTCATACCTTTTAGCGAGGGCGTCGAGGGAGAGCGGCCACTTCCTTGCACGAGCAAGAACATATTCTGCAACCATTGTGTCGTAAACATGCCCTTCATAGTTGAATCCACACTCCCGTATCCAGTTGAGGTCGAACTTGATGTTGTGTCCGACAACTACGTCCGCCTCTGCTAAGTCTTTCCTAAACTGCTCAATCTTGTCCAGTTCTGTTTCATGTTCATCGTGATGGACACAGGCGTAGTTGACCGGTTCACTGGACACCTTCCACCCGATGCTCACCAGATTATTACCAAAATAGGGTAGTGGTGTAGACCCACCGTTTCGTTTTGGCTTATGTGTGCACTCGATGTCAAACGTCAAGATGTTCATTTAAGTCTACCTCGATAATCTCTACGCCGATTTTCTTTTGCGGCGAATTGGTTGTGCGGTAGATGCGACTACCGTCCTGTCTACGAGACAACGTTTTAACGTCAATCAAACGTATGTTGCCCGTGGCGTGATGTACTGCA
>Ga0181592_10001382_pt1 | contig 19594 bp, 11 predicted proteins | sample 071ome_20_FD_133755 | JGI IMG/M metagenome (GOLD analysis project Ga0181592, IMG submission 133755) | Coastal salt marsh microbial communities from the Groves Creek Marsh, Skidaway Island, Georgia - 071412BT metaG (megahit assembly) | ecosystem: Environmental > Aquatic > Marine > Intertidal...
ATTAATGAGAAGTATGCGGGACTTCCAAGATAACTTCTTCAAAAATGGGGCCGTTCCAGGTCTTGTACTCAAGTCACCGAACACCCTATCAGAGAAGCACAAAGAAAGAATGATCCAGTCTTGGTCAGCTCGTTATCGACCAGACGCAGGCGGTAGACGCCCTCTTATTTTAGATGGCGGTATTGAGATAGACTCTTTTGCAAATGTTAATTTCAAAGAGTTGGATTTCCAGAGTGCAATTGCAGAAAACGAAAAGATTATATTAAAAGCACTTGGTGTACCTCCAATTCTTTTAGACTCAGGGAATAATGCAAACATTCGACCAAATATGAGAATGTATTACCTTGAGACAATTCTTCCCATTGTACGAAAAATTAATTTTGCAATGGAAAGACACTTTGGGTTTAAGTGCCAGGAAGACATTACGAATATTCCAGCACTACAACCAGAATTACGAGACCAGTCGCAGTACTACTCTGCACTGGTTAATACTGGGATTATTTCCCCCAACGAAGCCCGCGATGCTCTTGGATTTGACCCAGTAGAAGGATATGATGATCTGCGGGTACCTGCAAATATTGCAGGAAGCGCGGCAAACCCAGACGAAGGTGGTAGACCACCAGAAGGAGATGAAAGTGAGGATTAGAGGACGTAAGCAAGCATTAGATTCTCTTGTGATGTATATGATGGAAAAAGGCAAGATTCTTACTCGGCACGAGTATAGTAGACAATCTGATGTTCCTCTTCGACTAGGACAAGTAGATAACTACTTCGGTAATTGGTCACGACTTGTTGCTATTATGGAAAATGAATATCCGGATGCGTGGGCAGAAATTCACGCTCCAGAACCCGAGCCAGCTCCCGAGCCAGCTCCCGAACCTGCTCCTGCTGCTGATCCACTGGCGGCACTGAGCAAGGCTGCAAAAGCAGAGAAGAGTGAAGACTAATGGAAAAGATTTTTAATCTTACCTCGACCTTCAAGGCTTTGGATGAAGACGACTCTGGCGTTAATATCACTGGTTACGCAAGTACTAAGGATTTTGATCGCGCCGGAGATACGATTATGCCAGAGGCGTGGACAAAGGGTGGACTGAACAACTTTGAAAAGAATCCCATTATTCTTTTCAATCACAATTATGACAAGCCTATCGGACGTGCAACAGGACTTAAAGTCACTGAAAACGGTCTCGAAATGAAGGCTAAAATTTCTAAATCGGCACCTGAAAATGTGGCGACGTTAGTTAAAGAAGGTATCCTTGGAGCTTTTTCTGTTGGTTTCCGAATCAAGGATGCTGATTACCTAGAGGAAACTGACGGATTAAAGATTAAGGACGCTGAATTGTTTGAAGTATCGGTAGTATCGGTACCTTGCAATCAAGCAGCTACTTTCTCTCTGGCGAAATCTTTTGACTCGATGGACGAGTACGAAGATTTCAAAAATACTTTCAAAAATAGTGTAGATCTAGCCGGTCAGTCTCTGGCTAAGGATGAAGATTCATTTGAAGCTAGTGATACACCGGATGGAACTGAAAAGTCAGTTCAAAAGGAGATAAAAATGTCGGAAGTACAAACTCCCGAAATCGACCTGGACGCTTTTGCTAAGAAGGTGGCAGAAGAGACTGCTGCTAAGATTGCAATTCGTCAGGCCGAAGAAAAAGCAGCTGCCGAAGCCGACGCTAAGGCCGCAGAAGAAGCTGAAGTTGCTAAAGCAGCTCAGGAAGAAGAAGTTAAGCAAACTATCCGTACTGGTATTGAAACTGGTGCTGAGCGTTTGTTGGCTGACGTACAGAAAGAGTTGAATGATCGCAATGCGAACATGGAAGAGACTCTTGCTAAGTACAAGAAAGAACTCGAAGAGAAGTCTGATGAAATCTCTAAGATGCGTGACTCTAAGCGTGTATTCGCTGATCGTGCAGAGAAGCAAGACATTTCTAAGTGGGGCTCAGACTTTATGGCTGCTCACATGCTCGGCGTAATGACTCGTAAGGGTTGGGACACTGATTTTGCACGTGACATTCAAGAGAAGGCCGGTATCAACTATGCAGCTAACGCCGCTGATATCGATCAAGAAGTTTCTTCACAGATCGAGAAGGAAATCATGCATGAGCTGAAAGTAGCTCGCTTGTTCCGTGAAATCCCAGTAAATGGTGGCGCGACTGTATTGCCAATCCAGACAGACGCTGGTAAGGCTGCATTTGCAACCTCAGCAACTTCTGGTAACTTGGAGAACCGTGTAGAAATTACTAACAATCAGTACAATGCAAAGCAAGTAACATTGAATGCATATCGTCTGGTTTCAAGCACATTTATGGACAACGATGTAGATGAGCAGGTACTTATTAACTTGATGCCTATGCTTGTTGAGTCAGTTGCTCGTGCACACGGTCGTGCGGTAGAAGATGCAATCATCAATGGCTCAGGCTCAATTACTGGTCTTGATGGATACGCAGTTGCTCATGGCACTACTCTTGACATCTCTGATGCTACTAAGTTGACTGCAGCACGCCTGTTGGCAGCTCGTGAGCAGATGGGCAAGTACGGCTTGATGCCTTCTGATGTTGCATACATCGTAAGCCAGAACAGCTACTTTGACTTGTTGAATGATGCTAACTTCCAGACTCTGGATGAAGTAGGTTCAGATCTTGCAGCACGTGTTGTTGGTACTATCGGTGCGGTATACGGTTCACCCGTAATCGTATCTGAGGAGTTCCCAGCAGAAGCGGCTGGCGCACCTGCTGCATTCGCAGTTAACACTCGCAACTACGTTGTACCACGTCTCCGTGGTGTATCAGTAGAGCAAGACTATGAAGTAATGAACCAGCGTCGCGTGTTGGTTGCTTCACAGTCACTCGGTTTTGAAGAAATCATCGCTGGTGCAACCGGTGCTGAGCCTTCAGTTAAGATCGACTTTATAGCTTAATAGCTTAAGTTAGAAACTGGGGAGGTCCGCCTCCCCAAGTTTTTATTAATTGATTTACTATGGCAGATTTAGTTACTCTTGCAGAATATAAAGAAGCAGAAGGAATTGTAAGTCCTAAAGAAGACTTGCGTCTTGCTACTTTAGTTCCAGCAGTGAGTCAATTAGTAAAAACTTATTGTGGAAACAGCCTTATAGATCACTATTCTACTAATAAAGTAGAAGAGTTTAATATTGACTGGCATACTCATATTGTACAGCTTACAGAGAGTCCGGTGAATACTGTTGTTTCCGTAGAGAAAAGAGACTCCGTTTCGGAAAGTTATACTACCGTGGCAACTACAGACTATTATCTTGATAAATCGACGGATAGTATACTGTACGTAACGGGGTCTACCTATAAGAACTGGCCGCGAGGAGCGGCATCAGTTAAAGTTACGTATACGGCAGGCTATTCAGCTTGCCCAGCAGATTTAAAACTTGCAGTTTTTGATTTGATTACGTACTACTTGAAAGATGAGTATAAAGAGCGTAGAACTTTGGGCGGAGCAAGTATTCAAAACCAAGGATCTAGTAGTTTACGAGATAGTGTTGCTTTTCCGGATCACATCAAGAGAGTCTTAGACTTGTATAAGAACTTTTAATGAGTCTTCAAGATCAAATAAGATTTTTAGAAAAGTTTGAGCAAAATTTAAACAGAAGCTCTAGGACTTATCGTAGGTATAATGCAAATAAGCAGGATCATAGTTTCACAGTCTCTAAAAAAGCGTTGCACGCAGGAATAACGGACGCTTTAGACATAGGCCTTGAGGGAAATAAGAAAAAGCATGAACTAATACCAAAAGTTCTTGCAGCTTTAGAAGTACACACCCTTAATGTAATTTCTCAGATTACAACTAATATTAGAGCAAGGCACGCAAATACTCAGTCTAAAGTTAATATAAAAATTTGGAAAGATACACCCGAATATTTTAGATGTACATTTTTTGCAAGTCAAAACGGTCTCAGTAACGTATATAAACAAGTATATAGAAGCTATGACAGGATATTAAATGCGTACGCCAGAATAGTCTCAGAAGTTACAGAGCATATAGTAGGACAGTCTTTTGGAGATAAAGCAAAAGATTATTTTAATTTAGAGCACTTGCACGAATCAGGAGTTGCAGAATCTCTTGCAAAAGACGCTTTAATGGACGCTCTAGCAGAGAATACTGATTCAAACGATAGAGAAGTTTTAGATTGGTTAAAACACAGTGGTTTAGATGTTAGAATTATCAGAACCACTGCGACAAATAAGATGGTAGTGTTTATTGGCTCTAAAGCAAGAAATGCACAAGAAGCAAAAGAAACAAGAACTAGAAAAGAAGACTTACTAAAGTTTTTACCTGAAATTAGAGAAGAGATAACAAAAAGCGGAAAGAAAATTCCCTACTTATCTGGTTCCGATAGTTTTGTTGATATAAATAGAAAAAAGCTATTAAAAAAAGTATCTGATGAGTTTGGCAAAGGAAAAGGCGGAACTCGAAAATCAAATGCAAAAATTATTTTAAAGGAGAGTGTAACTATTAAACACTCTAATACTACTGCTAAAAGCAAAAAGCCGCCTCCTGTATCTAAATCAATACAAGGAATGGCTCTTACTAGACTAGCGGGTAAAAAAGCAACTCCTAAAAGAAGGGTAAAAAAGGGAGTAGCTTCTTCCCCTTTGCGTCTTATAGGAATAATAAATGAAAAACTGCCTCAAACGGTAGCAAAAAACATGGGAAGCCCTAAATTAAATATGCGAACAGGGCGATTTGCTTCTAGTGTCAGACTTGTAGATGTAGCTACCACAGCAAAAGGATTTCCTAGCTTTGGTTACACCTACCAAAGAGACCCTTATGAAGTATTTGAAAGTGGAAGTGGTTCAAGATTTTCTAGCATAGAAAGAGACCCTAGAACTTTAATTGATTCTTCCATACGAGAAATAGCGGCAAATTTAGCCTTAGGAAGGTTCTTTACTAGGAGAGTATAGTGGCAGCAAGAACATATACATCTAGACGCTCAAACATAGTAGAGGCTTTGGCGGAAAAGTTAAAAAATATTGACGGCTCTGGGGCATTCTTAATGGATGTAGGAACCAACGTAGAGCCTAGATTAAAATTTTGGGATGAAGTAGAAGATTTTCCTGCAATACATTTAAATGCGGGGTCCGAAACTAGAGAGTACCAAGGAGGCGGTTATAAAGACAGATTTCTTAGTGTAACAATACGTTGTTATGTAAACGAGGATGATGCACAATACGCTCTTAATGCTTTGATGGAGGATGTCGAAACTGTTATCGAGGAAAACTCAAACTTACAATACTTCGACAAGCAAAACAATGCGTTTAATTGTCAACAAATCACAGTCATTAGTATAGATACTGATGAAGGTGTACTCGAACCTTTAGGAGTAGGAGAACTACTCGTAGAAGTTCGTTACTAGAAACGACTGGCACGAACAAACGTTCACGCCCTAGTCCTTTCAATATGCATAGGAGATTACTATGGCAACACAACTATATTTTAGTCGGGATACTAAAGTCTATATTGAGTTCGGTGATAAGGTATGGGAAGTGCCTGTACTCGATGGTTTTAGTTTTTCTCAAGGAAACAATTCGTCCGAAATTACACTGAATGAGATGGAATCTACAGGTGGAATTAGTAGACGAGGCCGACGTGCATTTAATGACTCTCTTGCTCCTGGTGAGTGGTCTATGTCAACTTATGTACGTCCTTTTCAATCTGATGGAACTGCTTCGGCTACTACAGGCGGTGCAGATGGTGATGCAAACATGGTTCACGCAGTTGAAGAAGTGCTTTGGGCTATGATGGCCGGAGCAAATGCTTACGATGCTGCAAAGTATGACTATGAAAATACTCTTGCAATTAATGCAACGGATATGGTTCAAGGTGAAACTTATGAAATTGTAAGTGCAGGAACTACTGACTTTACTGCAACAAACGTGGGTGCTGCAGATAGTAATGTAGGTACAGTATTTACTCGTGGATCTGCTGCTGCTACTGGTACGGGTACTGTAAAGCGTAAAGTAACTGCACATACTGCTTCTCAAAATCGTGTATCTTTCCATGCTTCTAACTCATCCACTCTCGGAACAGCAAACATTTACTTTGTACTTGGAGATGCTAACCGAACAGTGATGAAGCTAAAAGATGCCGTTGTAAACGAAGCAAGTGTTGATTTTGAGATTGATGGTATTTCTACTATCAATTGGTCAGGACAGTGTTCAGAAGTACTTGACTTTAGCGGAAGCGTTCATGTTGGAACTACTATTCCAGATGCAGATGGAACTGCTGACACTACTCATGATGGGTCAGACATTGCGGTCGGAGACGTATGGCTAGATTCTGATGATAGTCATCGTTTGTATATTATGACAGATGTTGATGCAACCCCTGCAACAAAGGGATATGCAATTAATGAAGCAATTACCGATACGTCTAACTTTATCCGTAACCGACTTACTACTCTGTCAGTAAATGGTAGTAATACAACGGGTCTACTAAGTTCATATGATTTGACGCTTACTGGAGGAAACGTAACTATTTCAAACAATATTTCGTTTATTACTCCAGAAGAAATTGGCCTTGTAAACGTACCTATCGGTCACGTAACAGGTACGCGATCTGTCTCTGGCTCCTTTACATGTTACTTAGCTGTAAACGATGCAGCCCGTGACGGTACAGGTAATAAGTCACGAGACTTGTTTGAAGACTTGCGTGCTTTAACAAGTACAGTTACAAACAATGTAAATCTTACATTTAGTATTGGTGGAGGTTCTGGTAACAGACTAGAAATTGGTCTTCCAACCTGTCACTTAGAGATTCCTACTCACTCTATTGAGGATGTTATCTCACTAGAAACTGCTTTCCAGGCATTGCCTTCTACGATTGATAATACGAACGAAGCGACGTTCACTTACAAAGTATAACAATAACAATACTTTTAAAGGGGCTTCGGCCCCTTTTTTCTTACTCCTCCGAAAAATAAATCTTGACATTTTTCCTCACGTAACCTATAATACAATAGTTAGCAATATAGAAAACAAGGCTTCTAGCAGAGTAAATTAAATGCCAACTTATAACTTTAAACAAGAGGCAGAAGTTTATGTAGTTAGCGGAGGGACACACAGAATACACGTAACAGACATATCTTTTAGTCAGACGTTTTCTGAAGATAGTTACCCTGTTAATACTATTCATTCTCCAAACGATTTATTTGAAGCCAGTGTAATTAACAAGGCCAATCCTGCTAATTTTAAATTTGAGGTACCGGCAATAGATGAAGCTAATTACACAATTCTAGAAACATTATTAAGGAGTGCAGATTCTTTCACTCTTTATGTAAAAACAGCAGCGGATACGTTTAAACTTGAAACCGCCGTCATTACAAATGGGAGTTTCGTTATTGAGAAATCTCGACCCCTGAGTATTGAGATTCAAGGAGAAGCGTCAAAGTTGTTGAGAGGGCAAACTTTTTCAAGTACAGCTGCTGTTAGTCCAAGGAGCTATATGCTTCCTAATGTAGTAGATGTTACTTTAAATAACTCTTTGCTTGACAGTATAATAGGAGTAACTATAGAGCTACAGAATGATGTAGAGTGGAACCCCTATACAACTGTAGCCGGCGCAATAGCTGCCACTTCCGCTTCAAACTCGATGTATCCATCTGAGTTTACTATCTCCAAAAAAATACTCGCAGGGTCTATTACTCAATATTTAACAGATTCAAATACAGCAAATACTCAGCAATGGGACAATAATGCAACTCTGTCTATAAAGGCAGGAAACGGACTTTCAGATAGCGCCTTTAGAGGCTTTTCTTTTGGCCCTGCAACTTGTTCTTTTACGAACCGTATGGGAACAGCTAAAGTATTTATGCAAAACTATGATTGGAGAGTAGTAAGTAACTCTGCATCTTTATCTTCTATACTTAACTATGTAACTGACTAAGGAGGTCATTTCATGCAACTTAAAAAACTTATGGTCGATAGTAAGGCCGTCTGGGTAGATTTCCCAGGATTATCAGGCTTTTCTGTAGAGGTAGCAAATCTTTCTCGAAAAGAGTTAACAGGGCTCAGAAAGAGATGTACCGTACAAAAATTCGACAGGAAAACTAGGCAACTAGTTGAAAATTTAGACGAAGACAAGTTTGTTTCAGAATTTGCGGAAGCAAGTATTAAAAACTGGAAAGGACTTACTGTAGAACATTTAGAAACTCTTTTGCTTATTGATACCGAAGGACAAGATCCAAAAGCAGAAGTAGAATATAATGCAGAAAATGCAGAAGTACTTGTAACTAACTCTTCAGAATTTGATACATGGCTCAATGAGGTAGTCTTTGATTTAGATAACTTTCGTTCAAAGCCAAAAGGAACAAGCCCTAAAAAGACTGGAAAAGCTATTTCAGAATAGTGAAACCGGAATGACTCGAGATAAGTATCTTGAGATGATGGAACAACTAGGTCAGGAACCTAAAGAAGACGAAATTCCTCCTGACATAGATGATTTACCTGAAATTATATCAATTGCAGTAACAACTTACAATAGTTTAGGAGATAGAGTTTATCCAGATATAGGATTTATAGGAAAAGACTATACAAACTTACCTCTTTTTCTGAAAATGTATGGAGTTGATGATACAGAATATTTTTTAGAACTTCTGCATTGGCTTGATACAAGAGCTATAAAGACGTCCTCTGATAAGTTAAAGAAAGAGTACGATAAGCTAAAGAGAAAAACTAGTGGCAAATGAAGTCCATTTAACAATTAAAGTAGATGACGCAGGCAGTCTGAATGTTGTTGCAAAGCAAGCAAAAGCTGCTGCTGCAGCAACAGATGAAGTAGGCGCCGCTACTAACCGTACTAGCAAAGCACGTGGGAACTATCATAAAGGAGAAAAGGGTGTAGCGGGTGCAACTGCAAATAGCACTAAAGCTTTCTCTAAGATGAATGCAACCATGTCAGGCAGTAGTGGTCTTGTTGCTGCGTATGCTTCTCTTGCTGCTAACGTATTCGCTCTTACTGCAGTATTTGGAACTCTTCGCCGTGCCGCTCAAGTAGAGCAACTAACTATTGGTATGGTTGAGCTTGGAAGATCTTCGGGCTTAGCTATGCAATCTCTTTCTCGCGGCTTATCAGAAGCTACAGGTAATGCAATTAGCTATGCAGATGCTATGCGGTCTGTTGCCACAGTAACCTCTGCGGGCTTAGATCCTACTACTATAAACCGATTCGGTGAAGCTGCAAAAAATATCAGTATTGTACTTGGTAGAGATGTAAGTGACTCTTTTGACCGTTTAAGTAGAGGTGTTACAAAACTAGAACCAGAACTCTTAGACGAACTTGGATTATTTATTCGAGTAGACGAAGCTTCTCAAAAATTTGCTCAAACAGTAGGTAAAAGTGCGAGTGATCTTACAAACTTTGAAAAACGACTTGCTTTTGCAAATGAAACTCTGGATCAAGCAGAGCAAAAGTTTGGCAGTTTAGACGCCTCCGTAAGTTCTAATCCTTACTCTGTTTTAGCAGCCTCTTTTGCAGATTTAAGTGATACTGTCTTAAAATTTGTAAACAAAGCTCTCGAGCCTCTTGTAACTATTCTTTCTAAAAGCCCTGAAGCTCTTATTGGTGTTATCGGACTTTTAGGAGGCAAGGTTATTGGAGGGGCTGTAGCTTCTTTAGTCCGTTTTGAAGGTGCTTTGGAAGTTTCAACGAAAGCACAAAAAAATGCTGCAAATGCTGCCGCTAAAATGGGTCCGGAGCTTGGAATTACTTCTAAGTTAATGAATAATTATGCTACGTCTCTTCAAAAGGGTACGGCTACTATGGACGGCTTCAAGAAAGCAAATGAAGGAGCCGCAAGATCTATAGCTACAAATACGCGACTCCTTAATGCTGGAAGCATATCTCAAGAAGTTTATAATACCAGAGTTAAAAATACAAATGCTACCTTAGCAGTTTTTGCAATTGCACAAGGAGCCGTAGCTCTTGCTACTGCAAAAGGAACCTTGGCCCTAGTATTAGAATCCCTTGCTATGGGAGAGTTAGCACTGGCCGCAGGATTTACTAGAATAGCTTTAGCTGAGTTTGGAACTGCAATTTTTACAACTGCAGGGGCTATATTTAAGGCTTCAACCGCTACTGGTTTTTTCTCAGCAGCTCTTGCCACTTTACGAGTAGTAGCAGGAAGTACTATAGCTATAATTGGAGCCCTTGGAGCCGCAATTGCAATTGCACTTCCCCTCATTTCTTTATTGGTATTAGCAGTTACTATCGGAGGGGATGTAATAGACTACTTTAAAAGAGCAATGCGTTCAGATGAAGAAAATGCTCTAATTGATAGACTTGAAGAAACTAGTAGAACCTTTGATGAGTTAACAGTTAATATTGAAGAAACTAATCTTGCGCTTGCAGGAAACTCTACTAAGATAAAAACAGTAGGAGATAGGTATGTTGCTTTATTCAATATACTATCAACGGCCCGAGCAGAGTATCAAAAAATAATAGCAGTTGCTGGAGCAACTTTTACAGATACTCAAAGAGTAGAATTATTAAATAAAGTTTTTAGTAAGTCTGTAGTGCTACAGCAAGCTTTAACAGCTGAGCTTGGTTATCAAGTCAAAGGACTTGACGATGTTCGAGGCACTGACGCACAAAGGGTAGCAGTTGCCGAAAAGATTTTAGAAATTATTTATGGGCAAACATCTGCAATAGCAGGCTTAAAAGATGCTACGGAAGGACTCACAGAAGAGTCAAAAAACTTTATAGCCTCTTTGCGGCCAAAAACTATGGTTGATGGTATTACTGCTCAGTTCAGAAACTTAGTTTTAGCAATTGAAGAAACAGAAAGACAAGGCAATGTTACAGCAGATGCAATTGAAACTTTTTATGAAAGATTAAGTAAAGAAGACCGAGATATTTTAGGTATTTCTAAAATCCAAAAAGACGCAGAGGAAGCTGAAAGGAAACTTGTAAATATAAAACAAGCCGTAGCTGTTTTAGCCGCTGAATATGCAAAGTTAGCTGTTACTAGCCCCGGCTCAGCAGCTACTGAATTTGCTCGTCAAAACTATGAGACTGCCGTTGCAGGTCTTAAAGAACAACAAGCAGAAACTACTAGACTCCAAGAAATACAAAGAAATACAAAAACAGGAATCTTTGAAATTGTCAAAGCTCGCGCAAAAGAATTTGAAACTCAACAAAATAGTTTAATAGCTGCAAAGCAAGATCAAAATGCAACTAAAGCACAGATAGAAACTCTAAAAGAAGCAGGAACTATTAGTGAAGACAATATTCGTTCTCAAATAGAGTTAAGAAATCAACTAAATAACCAAAAAATTGCAGAGGGCAATGCAGAAATAGCGGTACTACAAACAATAGCAGAGCAACAAGCAGTAGGCTCACAACTCCGTTTATCTCTTGAAGCACGAATACGAGAAATTACAGAAGAAAATGCTCTTTTAAATGAGAAAATTACGGATGATAAAGAAACCGCTGTGGAGGTTCAACAAACTCTTTTAGAGCGACTACAGACCCAGCAAAAGTTTGAAAAAGCAATTCTCAGTTTTCAGGAAAAACAACTAAAAAACAGAGAGTCAGTAAGAAAAGCACAGAACGATATTGTCAGAACTATGTTAGAAGTAAATGCAGCAGAACAAGGAAGATCAGTTACTTCTAGTGAAGAAGCGGCTTTGGCACAGTCACAGCTTGAAGCGGGCATCATGGCAGAAGCGGAAAAGCTAGAGCTTAAAGTAAAAGGCATTGATTTAGAGTATGACTTGCTTGAAGCTCAGTTTAAACTATTAAAAGCAGAAATAGCTCTTGCTCAGAAGAAAGGTACAATTGATGCTACAAGTGCGAGTGAACTAACACAAAATGTAGACAATATTATAGCAAGTATGGACAGTGCCCGAGAGCTAGCAAAACAAGCTGCGGGTGCGGAAACTGCCGCCGCAATTGTAGCTTTAGTCGCAGATACCCAAATAAAATCAGCAGAAGCGGCTAGAGAAGAGATTGAAAAAACCGACGAGTTAAATGAGAAAAGAATTAAGCACCTACAGGCAGCAGGCAGAGAGCAAGCAGCTTTACGTGCTCAAAATGCAATACTTATTGAAAAAGAAGGCAGACTCAGAACAGATCTTGAAAATGAAACAGATCCAATTGCAAAACTTGATCTGCAAATAAAACTTGAAGAGAATTTAGCTTCACAAATTCAAAATAGAATAGCTCTGCGAGAAAAAGAAGTAGAGACTATTTCACGTCTTCAAGGAGGATTTGCAGGGGGTCTGGCAGAATTGACAGCAGGCTTCCAAAACCAGTCAGAAGAAGGAGGAGTATTTGCAGACCCTGAAGCAAAACTTTCCGAAAAAATAGGAGCAATTAGAGAAGCTTCTGCTGCTGCAATGGAACAGTTTAAGCAATTTGGTCCTGAAGGAGAACTCGTTGCAGCAGTAGCTGGAGCTGCATTTAACATTACAGAGTCCTGGGCGGGCGCAGGAGAAACTATAGCTGCCAGTGTAGGAAAAGCAGGAGAAGGCGCCGCAAAAACAGCAGCAGTTCTTTCCGCTGTTGGAGCAACTCTGAGTGGTATTAATGAGATAATGAATGCTCAGTCAAATGCAAGAATTGCTCAGATTGACAAAGAGATTGCAGCAGAGAAGAAGAGAGACGGAAAGTCTGCGGCAAGTGTGGCAAAAATTTCTGCTTTAGAGAAGAAGAAAGAAAAAGAAAAGAGAAAAGCATTTGAAATGAATAAAAAGATGCAAATGGCACAAGTTGCTATTGCAGTTGCATCCTCTATTGCATCTAACGTTGCGGCGGCTTCAGCGGCTGCTGCTGCAAGCGGTCCCGCTGCTCCGGCAGTATTTTCAGGGGTTCTGGGAATGTTAAATGGTATAACTCTTGCTCTTGGTGCAGCTCAAATAGCACTAATTGCTAGTACTTCTTACCAGGGCGGAGGAAGCGTAGGAGGATCGGCAGGAGGAGCTACTTCTGTTTCTGTAGGAGAGAGAAAGTCTTCTGTAGATATGGCAAAATCCCAAGGAGCCGCTGGAGAGCTAGCATACTTCCGAGGAGGTCAAGGTCAAGGAGGCCCAGAGAACTTTACTCCAGCATTTGCAGGCTATAAAAATAGAGCAGAAGGCGGAAATACTGCATTCATGGTAGGCGAGCAAGGTCCAGAGTTATTTGTACCAGAAAGGCCTGGAACTATTGTACCTAATGATGATGTACAGCCACAGGCCACTCCAATAAATGCAAATATCAATATCTCAGCAGTGGATGCAGCAGGTGTTGAAGACGTACTTATGAATCAACGCGGGAATATTATTAGTATGATTCGAGAAGCGGCAAACGCACAAGGCAATACCTTCTTAGAAGATATTAATGTGGCAGAATTATAATGGCAGTTCAGAATACATTACCAGATCCTAATAATCGAATCAGTGCTTCTGGAGATGACGGCTCGGGCTCTTATGGGCCCGGCTTTGCCTCTGTAACTTTAACGTCTCAGCAGCCTGTCTTAATGAATCGTTCTAATTCAGGTCTTGCTTTTCGTAGCATAAATAAATATCAAAAGTGGATGCTTGATATAAGATATAACTCTCTTACTAAAGCAGAGTTTGATGTCGTTTACCCCTTTCTGCTTGAGAGACAAGCTACTCTTGATGCGTTTTTTGTAGAGCTTCCTCAGTATGGAAATACAAATGCAGGAAATAAAGAAATAACAGTAGATGTTGTAGCAGGCTCTACGAGCCTTACCCTTGCAAATACTACGAATATTAATGTGGGAGATATGTTTTTTGTAGACATTCCTAGCGATGATGTACACGTAAAAGCATACAAAGTCACAAAAATAACTAATAACACTCTTACAGTAAGCCCTCAGATACAGAGACCAATAGATGTATCTAATAGTGGAACAGAACAAGCCAAATTTGGTACTCCTCGTCTTCGAGTAGTCGCCCCTACAGGGGATATTCAATATAGTGTAGACGCAAAAGGTTTATACTCCTTTTCCGTAAAATTAGAAGAAACGTTGTCCTAAAATGTCATTACGAAACTTACCAACAGCAATTAAAACGGCTTTAAATAATAATGATCCACTTTTAGTTTATCATTTGATAAAGTTTGAAAAACCTTCTCAGTTAGACCACGAAGCTGTGTCTGCTACGGATTACGTGTATCTAACAGACGCGCCTTATCCCGTAACTTATGACAGCCAAACTTATCACCCCGGCGGTGTTATAAAAGTAGGAAAAGTTCCTGAGAGTACGGAAGCAAAAGCTACTAATCTTAATTTAACGCTTTCTGCTACAAAACTAGGAAAGCAAACAGGAATATTTACAGCAACAAATGCTAGCAGTATTTCTTCGGATGCAGACGGCGATATTACTGTTAACTTAGACTTTTTTAAATCTGGTTTTTATCCAGGAGATATTCTTACATTTACTCCTGCTAGTTCTGGTACTACATTTAAAGCAAGAATTAATTCCATTAAAGAAAATGGAACTAAACTTGGAATTACTAATTTAAATAGTACTGCTATTCCTAACTTTAATAATGTGTCTTATCGAGCAAAGTTTGACTCATCAGAAGTAGACGCTTTGATTGCAGGAGGCTTAGATAACTCTGGAGCAACTTCAACATTCTCCCCAATAAGCTTTGATAACTATATAAATAGGAGTGTTACTATTTATAGAGTATTTGCAAATCCTAGCACGGGTGCACAAATTGCTGACCCATTTATTCTATTTAAAGGAATTATTGCAAAAGGCACATTGAATGAAAAAGCCCAAGGAGGGGCTACTATATCTTGGTCTCTTACCAGCCATTGGGGAGACTTTGTACGAGTTGCTGGACGAATCACTTCTGACGAATTTCACAGAGGATTAGATAGCTCTGGTATTTCTAATATTGAGTCTGCCCTGAGAGAGGAGTATGTTCAAGATTTAGGCTTTATGCACGCTGACTCCTCTTTAAATGTTGTTGCTACTTATACAGATATTGGCACAAAGTATAAGACGGTAAAACGCGGCGGTCTTGCAGGAATGCTGGGCGGAAAGAAACTAAAAGAAGAAAAGTTTGAACTCACAAGAGAAATGGATCTTTCTCTTAACTTAGATGCTCGGCACATTCCTCTTGTTTACGGGGTCCAAAAGGTAGATCCTATTCCTGTATTTGCAGATGTCGTTGTACTTACAGATTCAAATACTAATGATAATGTTGCGGAAGGAAATACAACGCTTTATCAAGCTCAAGTAATATGTGAAGGCCCAATTGGAGGAATCTATGATATATACATGGAGGACAAGGGCCTTATTTGTAGAGATGAGCCAGACTCCGTAGTTCGTACAGGAAGTGAAAATGATATTCCTTGTATTGGACGAATGGATCGTGGCACAGTTCTTGGCGGCCAAAACTTTTATGGGTCAACTTTATTATCAAGCAACGCAGCCGGCACAAACCAAGGCTTAGATAGCGAAGATTATTATAGAGATCCTAATGTAACATTTATTCCTCCTCGTCTTTTTGGATTAAATAATAGTTTCCAAAATAAGCGAACTGCTTCTGACGGTATTCAGCACAGAGAAACTTTTTCTTTTCCTGAAGCAAAAGGAATTAATTTAACAGCACACCTAGGAAAAGCAGATCAAGTAGCAGACCAAACACTTCTTTCTCTGGCTACAAACGGAAGATTTTTAGTACAACAAAATTACTATAGAGACGATGTAACTCCTTACTGGTCAGAAAATCACAGACTTTTAGATACTGCATATGTTGTAACAAAAGACGTTATTGCAGCAGAAGATGGACGTGCTCCGGATTTGTCTTTTGTTGTTCGCGGAAAATTTATAAACTGTTATAATTATGACGGATCTTACAGACTTTTATCTGGAGATACCGCGGATTATAAATTGGGCGACACAGTAAATGTTGCACTAGCAGATGGATCTAGTGGTGGAAGTGCAACTGTAATAGACAAGTGGTCTTTTGTAGGGCCTTTAGGAACAACAGAAAGTAGAATTCGTTTTTCTTACTCGACCGCTAGCACTTATGACACTATTGTCAAGAGAGGAGATGTAGGAAAATTTACTATATCTAAGTCCGGTGTTACTAGTTTAGTATTTGTTTCTCCCCAATACTCTAATAATACGTCTCAACCTGCGGACGCTAGTAATCCTGTTACTTTTGCTGGCTTAAAAGTTTTTGGATCTTCTTTTGATAGTTTAAGTATCCCAATCAGTAGAGTTGTAACAAACGTTACTCATACAGAAAGCTATCTGACAGGAAATGGAGAGGATGTAGGGGTTACAACTTCAACTCAAAAACATTTTAAGTATACGTTTAATTTTGGAAGTCTCTCTTCTGACATTAAATCTCTTCTTAAAATTATTTCAGAAACAGGAGGAACAGCCCTTTTAACTGTAACAGGCAACTCACAAACAGAAACTGTTCAACTGCAATTAGATAGCTTAGATAAAGCAGCAATGACATATTCTGTTATTGGACAGAGTGCTCCTCTTGATGCAATTTTAGGGGGTCCAACTACAAATACGGGTACAGTTAGTGCAACTGCTTCAGGAAGTCTTAGAAACTATACTGTTCTTCAACAAAATAGCTCAGATTCTAATAGTCCTACAGACTTAGAAGGTTTAAACTTAAAAGTTACTCAAGATACTCTTATGGAAGAAGACTTTTTTATTCGTCTTCCTACTACTACTTCTTTACGAACTTTTTGTGTTTCAAACGATCTTATTATATTAAATAAAAATCTTCCGGAAAGATTTCGTACAACTTCGGGCACTGGAACTTCTGCAAAGTATTCCTATGGCGGAGCAATAGTCAATGCAGAGGATGGCATATATGCAGACTCTCGTGTAAGTATTAATCCTGCTATTCAGCTATTAGATTATCTAACCAGCAAAAGATATGGAAAAGGATTAGATGTAAATAAAGACTTAGACCTAGAGTCTTTTAAAGAAGTTGCACGTCAGTGCGACACTACTTCTGATGTTACTATAATTATTCCTACAAGTAGTAATATAGCAGTGGGCAATAAGTATAAGTACCCTAATACAGGTGGAGATATAGTTTGGTCGGGGACAATAAAAAGCTATAGAACAATTACTCATGAGTCAACTCAGTACTATGAAGTAACATTTACCGATTGTATTGGCAAGCTCGGGCGAAAGTGGTATAAGAACCAACATTACGCTTTGAATGAACTCGTGTATTCAGAAAAAGGATATTGGTCTCTCATCGGATCTTCTAGTATTCCAAATGCGGGCTCTATTTCAAAGCCTACTGCTGTAGGCGGAACAAATATTTTTCTAAGAAAGGTAGGAGACGTTGCCACTAGTGATATTCAGCTCAATACTCTCTTATTTACAAACTTAGGTAACCCTTTTGTTAAGAAGCAAGATTCAAACGGGGTTATAGTTTCTGGGTACTCTCTTTATGATTCTGATGACGTTAAATATTGGAAGTATATTGGCTGGGACGCCCTAGATCAAAGATATGTAACTAGGCATCAAACTAATGCAACTATTGATACTTCAAACTCTGTGTTTGATAATGTAAATAGTATGTTGCGTCAGTTTAATGGTATTCTTCGTTTCTCAAACGGTAAATACTTCTTAGATCAACGAGTAAAATCAAAAAATATTAGTGTTTTTGAAGACAATGAGATAGTTACAGAAGACCATATTGTAGGCGATATAAAAATATCGGACAAAGGCATTAGTAAAACTTTTAACTCTGTAAATGCTCAAATAATTGATCCAGCAAATAATTTCGAGCCTAGATCGATCGCATTCTATAATTCTTTGTATAAAAAACAAGATAAAGGTATTCCACGCCAAGGTAGTTATGAAGCACCTGGTATAAGTAACTACTTTAATGCTCGTATGAATATTAAGCAAGTGCTTGATGAGTCAAGAGCAGGATTAGAAATTGCTTTTACAATGGCTCCTCGCGGATATATGCTTCTTGCAGGAAACATTATTGCAATTACTTATGAGAGGTTTAATTGGACAAAGAAACTTTATAGAATTGAAAGTTTAAATGTTCGGGATGATCTTCTTGTAGATGTTGTTGCAAAAGAACATAATGATAGTGCCTATGTAATTGAAGACGGCCCCTCTAATCTTGTAGCTCAGTATAATACTCCTCAACCAGGGGCGCCTCAGCTAGTTCCAAAGCCTCCTTCTGCTCTTTCAGCTACAAGTGATGGGTTCGGAGGAGTCAGACTAGAGTGGACAAATGCAGATAATTATAATGACTCCTCTCATGAGGTAGAGGTTTGGAGAAATAGTCAACAAACTTTTACTGCTACAGATAGTAATCATCCTAGCGGGGCTTATCCAGTTGCAATAGCAAAAGGTACGGTGTATACTGATTCTTTGGTTGATACAGGGCAATCTACTTTTTACTATTGGATACGCTATTCTATTCGTACAGTAAATAATCAACAAAGACCAATTACAATTAAGTCTCGTTTTAATCCTTTAGAAGGTGCTAATGGAGTAGAAGGTGTAGCAACAGACTCTCGTGGACCTACTGGTCCACAAGGAGATACAGGGGGAACAGGACCTCAAGGCGGAACAGGACCTCAAGGCGGAACAGGACCTCAAGGCGGAACAGGGCCTCAAGGCGGAACTGGGCCACAAGGACCACAAGGACCAACAGGAACTACAGGACCAACAGGCGTTCAAGGACCAATTGGGCCTCCTGGACCAACAGGCGACACAGGCGCTCAAGGACCTCAAGGCGTTCAAGGGCCTATTGGACCCGCAGGACCAACAGGCGACACAGGTTCTCAAGGGCCTCAAGGCGTTCAAGGACCAATTGGACCAGCAGGCCCAACAGGAGACACAGGCTCACAGGGTCCGCAAGGTGTTCAAGGACCAATTGGACCAGCAGGCCCAACAGGAGATCAAGGAGCTCAGGGTCCGCAAGGTGTTCAAGGACCAATTGGACCAGCAGGCCCGACAGGAGATCAAGGAGCTCAGGGTCCGCAAGGTGTTCAAGGAGCTCTAGGCCCAGCAGGGCCAACAGGACCAGGAGGCGCAGTAGGCCCAGCAGGGCCACAAGGTTCAGTAGGACCCGCAGGACCCACAGGAGATGCAGGAGCAGCAGGACCACAAGGACCCCAAGGCGGAGTAGGCCCAGCAGGACCCGCAGGACCCACAGGAGATGCAGGACCACAAGGACCACAAGGCGGAGTAGGCCCAGTAGGGCCAGTTGGCCCAGCAGGATCCGCAGGGCCAACAGGACCCAACGGACCCGCAGGAGCACCAGGACCGGCAGGACCCGCAGGAACAACTCCAGGTCCACAAGGACCAGCAGGACCAGCAGGAGCACCAGGACCGGCAGGACCCGCAGGAACAACTCCAGGTCCACAAGGACCGGCAGGGCCTACTGGAGCAGCAGGACCCAATGGACCCGCAGGACCTGCAGGACCAGCGGGACCAACTGGAGATCAGGGTGCGCAAGGACCAATAGGACCTGGAGGACCAGTAGGACCAGCAGGACCAACCGGAGATCAGGGTGCTCAAGGACCACAAGGACCCGGAGGACCAGCAGGACCCGCCGGACCAACTGGAGATCAAGGCGCTCAAGGACCGCAAGGACC
>Ga0181592_10001384_pt1 | contig 19583 bp, 16 predicted proteins | sample 071ome_20_FD_133755 | JGI IMG/M metagenome (GOLD analysis project Ga0181592, IMG submission 133755) | Coastal salt marsh microbial communities from the Groves Creek Marsh, Skidaway Island, Georgia - 071412BT metaG (megahit assembly) | ecosystem: Environmental > Aquatic > Marine > Intertidal...
GTGTTCAATATATAGTCTAATATTTTATAAGTAAACATTATTTTTTTTTCTTTATCGAAAAGTATTTTTGGCAAATTTACTGATTCTTCAATATTAGCAAGATTGTGTTGAGATAACAGTTGTAGTTGATTTATCTTTGAAACATAGTTTTTAATGACATTTTTCCTATAAAGAAATATGATTTTATAATCAGCGTTAGAGTATAGATATTTAGTAACTTCATCATAATAGCAATGCTGATTCGGAAATTTGAATTTAAATCCTTTAGCTTCATGTTTGGTATGGTCTTGATATATTTCTAAGATTCTATACAGAGCCTCGTCTTTTGGATATTCTTTTCTATTTTTAATTCTTTCTAGGTCTGTTGCTAGTAGTTCAAAATAGCATTTGATTTTTGGGTGTTGATTTAGTATGTGACACAACATAGTTGAGCCAGTTCTTTCATAGAAAGATATAAAAAACTTAGTACTCATACTAGATTAACCTTTTTATTATTTGTAATTAAATATCCTATGTATCTTTCTAGTGCATGCTCAAACATAAAATCTGGTATTCCACTCCGATCATATTTTTGTTTTAGTTCAAAAAGATTTTTGCTATTAGTGGATATTAATACGTCCCTAGCATCTTCATCTATCTTATTAAATAGTATAGTGTCTTTGTTATTAATATAGTATTCATTAAATATATCTATATTCATCATACATTCTTGCCAAAACTTATCATCAGTATCCAATGATGTTAGGTTATTTTTGATATATTGCCCATTTTTAACCAGCGGGATTAAATTTTTCATCTTGGTATTAAAACAGGTGCCGGATATATAATTGAACGACTCATTGCTTAAGTCATTCATAAATTTGTGCTTACTCATAATTTGTCTGTTATGATCTGCTGTTTCACATTCAATATAGTATTCTCTACATATTGTGGTGTCATTTTTGTAATAGTCTGAAGCGTATAGGATTCTAAATAAATGTTCTCTCCATATTAAATTGCTTTTATTATGTATATAGGTAATATATTCATTTTCGTCTATATCATGAGATAGCAATATATCTATCAGACCACCTATATCAAATCCAGCATTTTCTCTAAGTGTAATTTTTAATTTATCTGAACTGATTTTGTCCGTAAATCTTTTAAGCACATTATCAATATCGGATAATGCAGCTACTGATATGTAAATATTATTTAAGTCTGGATCTAGGATAAGTCTGCTATTAATGAGATCTGTATAGTATTGTATTTCTCTATCGTCTTTATGGAAATAAGATAAACAGAGATTGTAAGCCCTTCGTTCTTGATTGGCAAACCGATATCTAGGATAACCAATAAAGTTATCATTGATATACTTTTGATTTTTCTCAGTAGTATTTGGAATCGTATTCAAATTAAGCTTATTTATTTGCTGAGATATCTTATCTGCGCAATTATTATGTTCTGTAATTACATGCACATTTTCTAGTAAAGCGGTGTTATGTTTATACTTGATATTATTTTCTAACAAAATTATTTTTTTATTCATTAACATGCTTTCAAGTACTACAATGGGACAAGGGTCTCTGGTACTTGTTAATAATAAGTAATCTATTTTATTGAGGTATTTAAATGGGTCTTTAGTCTCCGATATACAGGTAAGATTGTTGATCTTTTCTTGTGTAATATTGCCACCAATCCAAATAAAATCATAGTGTGGATTTTTTTTAGCAAGATCTATGAATAATGTTGGGTTTTTTCTTCTACAATTAGTACCGCACATACCTATTAATGGCTTATGATTAGATCGATCTTTGGGTGTAGTAATAGAATTTAGTATATCTAATGCTCTGGGTTCAGCAATAAATTCCGGACAATGATATACTTTGGATAGGTCGCTAAAACATTGATCATTTATGATTTGTTGAGCAACGAATACGAATCGATTACTTTTGCGTATAGTCTGTTCTAGAGTGGTACTGTCTAGTTGTTTTCTATTTCTTCTTTACATTCATGTAAGTGAAAAATTGTTTTATATAGATAATCATCAAACATATCTAGATTTTTTAGTATCAGACTTTCAGAGTTAGAGTATACATAATCAATAAAAGATATGCTATCTAAAATATGTTTTAATAATACAGCATCATCAAAATGGTAATATATTTTAATATCTGGATGTAAATCATAGTATTCATTAGGGAAACAGTCTATAAAAATTACACTGTTAGAATTATTAGCCATATAATTGGCCAAATCTTGCAAAAATATCGGAGCGCCACTTAGGCTTGACTGATGATTAACGAATACTGTATAATTATTATCATCAGGTGACTTAAAACTTTGATGATTCTTAAATGCAACAAGTTTTTCATAGGTCAATATACTTTCAAATTTTCTAGATTCTTTGTGGCCATAAAATCTGTACTGTTTTTCTGCTGATTCCTTATCTGGATAAAGTTTTGCAATATCCGGATTGAACAGCAGATATATTCTCCAGTCAAAATTTGCAGGTAGCGTCTCTAGGACATCATCAACATGGTATTGTCTTTTTTCTTTTATTCCGTATCTGATATAGTGATTTTCGGCCTGTTGCTTGGTGGTTATTCCGCCATTTCTAAGATCAATATGCATGTCTAGATACAATTGCCAATCAAAGTCTGCTGGAAGATTGTTCTTGTTATGGTCTATATACTTCCTACCTTCTATTTGTCCGTGATTCAAATAGTGCGTCTCTGCTTGTTCTTGTGTACTTATTCCGTTCTGAGTCAGATCAGTATGGATAGCAAGATATGTTCGCCAATCAAAATCTAATGGTAGCTTATCATTCATGACAAATATTTAAATCTTTATTAGATATAACTGAAGGTTTCATGGGCCAGTTAATATTATATTGTTTATAGCAATATGTTTCATCTTTTATTTTATTATATTCACCGTCTTGTTGATAGACAAGGATACTATCTTCTAGAGCCAAAAAACCATGACCACAATAAGCAGGTATATATAGACTATTTAATACGTGTTCACTTAAACATAGTCCAAAGTATTGTTGGTAGGTAGGACTATGTTCTCGTAAATCCACACACACATCATATACCGTACCTTTTACACATGTTGCTAATTTAGCATATGGGGTTCTGTGTATGCCTCTTAGAACCCCTTTTTTAGAAAAACTGTAATTACTCTGGACAGGTTTAAACTGTTTTAAGATTGAGCTTTTGGATATCTCAGAAAAAATACCTCTATGATCAGAAAATTGTTGTGGTTCAATCCACACGCAGTCCTGTATATATGTATTATGTAAAATCATATTTTCCACCAGAAAGCTTTTTTAATGTTTGTAGATTAAGTCTATCGTATTGATGTACTATATATGAGATTTCATTATTTGAATTGGTAATTTGATTATTGTTGTCTATATTTTTAAAAGCTTCATCAACGCCTATAGTATTAACAAAATTATCCAGGTTTGTCATTATCTTAAAATTATTTCCATATAGATGATTATAAACCAAATAATTATGGGAACCTTGATCTATATAGTCATCTTGATATTCTTTGGCTTTTATCATTGTTTCGCAGAGGGTGTTTATGAATTTAATGACGGATGAATTTTTGACCAGAACAGTTCCTACACAAATAGCTTTTTGATCCATATAATCAAAATTACCATCAGGAATAGATTTTTTTATCAAGCTGGTGAAATAATCATTAAACATGCAATCTTTTATTACTACTTCTTCTTGAAAGAATAACATTTCATAGTTTGTGTCAATAGGATATTCATTAGGATTTTTTTGAAACAAAACGTCTCTTGCATCACAGAATAAAGAATATTCATCTTTGGCTTGTGGATTCTTAGATAGGAAATTAGCATAAAGAAAAAATCTATAGTTTTGTGGATGTATAGGCTTGCCATGTAAATCATCTTCATTTTGTTCTAGATACATATTTTTAGGACAGGTTACTAATGATATTTTTTGGAAGAATTCCTTATTTAGTTTCAATTGAGATATTGCATCATAGTCGTTTTCATGTACAAATAAGTAAAGTCGGCCATCAAATCCTGTGTCGAATAGGGTGCCTATGAATCGTTCATATATTTTTGTATTATAGCCTGTTAAGTAGGTAAAAACATTGATTTTCATATTGGCACAGCCTGTCCGTTCATAATATGGTAATGACAAAGACCACCAACATTAGTATATAGGATATTTTTATGGCTACCATCTCCTATCCTATATTCGTCGATTAGATCTAATATTTTTTTTGTATCTTCTCTAGAGAGCAAACATTGTTTTTTAAGATTGTTCTCTATGACAGTTTGTGCTAAAAACGCCTCACATGCACAGCCACTATTTGCATCTGCGGGAAGACCTGCATCTTCTTTAGATATCGCATCCCATGGATAATAATTAGGGTGCTCCTTTTTAATTTCGTCATACATATTTTTTAGTTTAATAATATTGTCTCTTGGCGGATACCATCTTTGAATCTTATTCTTGTATATGTAATAATTAGTTTGTGGATAAAAATATTTTTGACTCATCATATCTTCTAATAATTGTTCTTTAGTTGTGTTGATGAGAGAAGGGGTGCCAACATTATTAATATAGAAAAAGTCACAACTATCATCAATTTCAATATCGAATATAGTATCGTTTGCAATAACATCTCCTGAAAATTTCCATACATATTGTATGTCTCTGTTTTTCGTATCTCTACAATATTCATATATTTGGCGATCAGTATCTAAAATACCAAAGGTATGACCTAAATTACTTTCTGATAATAATAATATTGGTTCTATATTTGGATATTTTATTTTAAATTCATTGATAAAATTTTGACATACCTGATGATCTCCATTTAGGCTAAAAATAATTTGGGAAAATTTTTGGAGCCATGACATATTCAGATCAACATAAGACTGTAGTTTAAACGCATTCTTATTTATCGACAATGTATCGATGAAACTTGGTATGGAAGTAGAGACTATATCATTTAATGTTATCATGATTTAATGCCCATTCTATAGTAGTAATTAAAGATTTTTCGAATGTGATAGGCTGTTTCCAACCCATATCTTTTAACTTAGATCCATCAAGACTATATCTTCTGTCATGCCCTGGTCTAGCTTTATCACAATCAACATACTGTATTCTTGCCTTTTTATTCATAAGTCTAGCTATTTCTTTAACAAGATCATCATTATTCATTTCTCTATCGCCAACCACATTATAATGCTGCCCTGGTTGTCCATGATTAAGCAAAAATAGGGTGGCATTAGCTGCATTTCTTGCATGTAACCAATGTCTTTGTCCTACATATAAAACCTTTCCTTGATCATCCATCTTAGCATGAATTTGAATAATCTTGTCTTCTGCTATTCTATTTATTGCTTTGGCCACTAGCTTTTCTTTATGTTGTCTGGCACCGTATAGATTCATGGTATAAGTATGAATAATGGGTAGATTGTATGTATTCCAATAAGCTATGCCAGCGGCACCCTGTCCAGCTTTACTAGCGCTGTATGGATTACTTGGTCTCCACCGATCATCTTCTTTGAAATCATAGTTGTCTGGCGCAGGCCCGAAGACCTCATCTGTTAGATAATTAATGAATAAAGCATTTGGATTATTTTTTCTATACCATTCCAATAAATTCACGGTACCCATTACATTATCCTCAAAAAATTGTTTCGGATAAACAATGCTTCGATCCACATGACTATTAGCTGCAATATGAACAATATAGTCTACTTCCCCTATGTTTTCTGCTACATGAGAAGGTATGTCAAACTTTAAATCATGGTATATTAATTTTACTCTATCTGCATGTTCTTTTACATGTAGGCTGGTTAGAAGTCTTTCTAAGTCTCCAACATGTGTCAATCTACATAGACACTTAATATTCCAGTCTGTGTTAACTAATAATTCTTCTACAAAATGAGACCCAAAGAATCCGGCCGCTCCTGTGACTAATATAGACTTTTCCATTTACATTCCCGTTAGTAGTTAGAACTATACCTTATTTTTTCCAAAAGGAATAGATATTTTTGTCCAATTCATATTGATCCCAAAAAAATTGTTTCCTCATTGGTTGCTGCTTTGCCCAGTCCCACATTAATTTTAACCCATCTGCGAGTAGAGTATTATCTGCATAATCCAATAAATCAATAGACTTTTGCCATGTAGGATGAGCATATTTTACTTCATGTCTCGGTTCGAGATATATTGTCTCTCCATAGCCAATAACTGATTTTAGAATATCATTAGCTTGGTTTATGCTATAGCTTTTCGTCCCTCCTAGATTTATTATTTGTTTTGAGGCGCGATCATCTATTGCTGATTTCCACAATGGCTCAAGACAATCATCTATATAACTAAACGCACGAACCTGTTTGCCATCGCCATAAATAGTTGTTGGCTTAGCATTCAATATTTGATACATCCAAATACCTAGAACATTTCTGTATTTGTCCCATATATTTTGTTTGATACCATATACATTATGTGGTCGTATAATACACCAGTCTAGATCGTGTTGGTTGCCAGCAATTTGTATATCCTGTTCACAACCAAACTTTGCAACGCCATATGGGTCTATTGGTGCTGGTCTGTGTGACTCATCGAATGGGGGATCTCCATAACCGTACACAGCCATAGTGGATGTAAACACTAATCGTGTTACACTGTGTTTAATACAGTTGTTGATTATATTGGCAGTTGCAAGAAGATTATTTTCATAATTAAAACATCTTATAAATGGAGAAAGTCCCTCGGCAGCGTATGCTGCCATGTGGTAAACGTAAGTGGGTTTATGTTTATCGAATATATCACTTATGCTTTTTCTGTCAATGCAATCTATTTTATAGAATATCGTATTTGGATTTATATTTTCAATATATCCACCTGACAGATTATCAATGCACACAACAGTATATTCTGGATGGTGTTGAATGATCCAGTCTGCTAGTCTAGAGCCTAAAAGGCCAGCAGCACCCGTAATTAGTATAGTGGCGTCATTCATAATGATGTCTCTGTAGTGATATTGAATTATTTTTGTACATTATCAGGCTATAATTAATAGAAATCATAATAATCTCCTATTTTAAATTCTTTATTTGAATTGATAGAAGTATGATTACTAGGTATATAGTTTTTATATTCTATGACTCTAAAATCTATACTTATTCTGGTTTGACCTGTCATATTAATTTTATTACCATGAGATAAATTAGAACCATCCCATTGAATGAATTCACCGTATTGACAATTCATTGGAGCGAAATCTTTTTTATCTTCTTCTGATTCTACCCATATAGTATTAGTGTCAAATGCATTTGTAAAGGGGAGAAAGAAATTAAGCTCTCTAACTTTTAATGCCCAATCAATATTTCTATAATCTCTATCTTTATGATACTCCCCTACTGCTTTATTGCCCGGATAACATATGCGAAAAGTTGGTTTTGCTTGTACAACAATTTTATCCTGGTATAATGGACATATATATTCTGTAATAAATGCCCTATACATATTCATAAAGTCATCGGTTTGCATCCATTGATAAAAAAGCTTATGGTGCTTTGTGCTTTGGTCAGTTGCTCTTTCTAGTATATTTATATTATTGGAAATATTAGATAAATTTTTTGTGCTAAAAATTGATTTTAGTCCAGATGCGAAGTCATATTTTTTTGTATCAAAAGATTTTTTTATCATGTTATTTGATGCAAGAAATCTGTTGCTAAATTATCTGTAGTTAGATTATCTAGTAGATAATTATATATTTGTTCTAGTGTCTCATTATAAATACTTTCATCTATAAAAGATGAATTACATTGTTTTAATAGCTTTTTATCAAAGTTAGTAAGGATAGTTGATGGTATATTATCTAGATTTAAAAATAGAGGCATGCAATAATTACTTATAATTTCATAATGTCTCATACAATCCCATCCGGCTTTTTTCATTGTTATAGCATATTTTGATTTCTGATAATCCAGATAATAGTCCTGTTCGTTGTCAAATAAATATTGATTTTGATTGGTGTTTAAATATGGTATACTGTTTGATATTTCTCTAGATTTTACTGGTTTATTTTTGCAGATTTTTGATTTAGGTATTGCAAAATGAATAGGTCTTAAATTTGGATGATCATAAATCAGCTCTCTTTTAAAGTAGGGGTGCCTGTCTACAAAATTTAAGATATCTGTTTTATCTTCTCCATCTACTATGATAATTTTTTCATTCTCATAACAATCTGATACTAGCTCATAATAATCTTGACATCTCCAGATAGAACCATATATGATATAGTCATAGTATTTATCTTTTATTTTGTCTTGTATATGATCTCTATTTACAGATCTATAGTCTTCGTGAATTAAGAAGCAAGACGTAAAACCCTTTCCCCATAATTGGTTTTCTGGTATATTTGTGGTCTGGGAATACATATGATAGAGTGGCGTCGAATCCGTTATTTCTACGTTTTCATTACAATATAATCCATAAAATAATAAATCGCATAAATAATCATTTAGAAATCCTGCTACTCTGTAGCTATTCAATGGATTGGCTACGTATAATATTTTCATATAGTTGATTTTGTTTTCGTTGTCTGATTATTTCTTTATGGTGTATTATAGCCAATCTTGGGTCTTGAGGCAAGGCTGCCATCTGTTCGTAGCCTATTAAGTTCTCATGAACATCTCCAGTCCATTTTATTTTACCATTATTTTTGAATATTCTAGGCTGATAATCAGGCCAATTGATCCATCCATTATCATTAATTATCCACTTATACTTTTCGATATCTTCTAGTGTATAACCCGTAACAGTATTAACTCTAGGAACTAAAAAAAGATCATTATTATTTTCAGATATAATTTTTTTCCATAAATTAATGGTATCAATAGATGCAAATTCATCAGCATCAAAATTAATAATATACTCTTTAGTGGCTAAACTGTTAAGGTAATTTTTCATTAATGCAAAACGGTTTTCAAAATGAAAAGTTTTGTATATATCAGCAAAAGAGTTAGATATCTCTTGTATATCTTTAAAATCTTGAGATAACTCTTCTGATTCATCTCTATATGTATGCACAATAATTATTTCGTCTTCTTTCGTTTTACTAGATTTAACTATCTCTAATAATCTAGCTAATTCTGACAATTCATTATAAACGCTTATTGTATATGAAATTGACATATTATCTCCTTAGACACAAAGTATATCCTTTCTACCGGGGATCGAACTTAAAAATTCATCAGGTGGGTATCCTATATATCTTGGATTGATCCGAGGAGGTTTGCGAGGATCATCATAGATAGGAAAGAGAGCCAATAGTGCAGTAGTAAGACTTGCACAGCTCGGAAATCCACTTCTAGTACTTGGACCAGTGGCACAATCCAGATCATCAATATAATACATTGGAGGTTTTAGCGTGTAATCTGGAGGAGCGAATTGATGTAAACAAATTTTTACACCTGTCCCACCAGTAGTTCCCATCGCTCCTTTAGTCCACAACACGCCATTATTATTTATTATACCCCATGCGCCTTTGTTCCATAAAATCCTATTGTTGTTAATACTACTTGCAAATCCACCTTCAGACATCGAAAGCATAACATTGCCATCTAGATTTAGAGTATTAACACGCCCTTGTACTACCAGCTCAACTAATGCTGCCGCCTGACTTGAGATTGTTACTTGACTAACACTACCTATAAAAATTTTATAATGACCAGCACCACTACAAATAATATTAGCAGTTGCACCAGTACCTACACTCAAGATAGCAGAGCCAGCGTGACTGTTATTGTTAATGACTATTGTCCCACCGTTAGCTTTAGTAATAGTCAGTCCAGACACTGCATCGGCATAGACAGTACCAGAATTTAGCTCATCAATACCTCCGCCACCACCGGAACCATCCTGACTAAAAAGGAAGATGGTTCCACCGTTAACAATAGCTCCTCCTATAGAAGATCCGTAATAAGATGATCCTGCGTTGTAGGTGTTTCCAAATCCGTTAGTGTCAACGGTACCAGCATTAAATATAGAGTTAATAGCCTGACCCAAATTTGTAGATCTGCTATTAAAAATTCCACGATTAACAAAACCATAGTTAGTACTTTCATTCTCAAATCTAACTGGCACCAGGCGATTTACAGCATATACCGTAGTGTACCCAGGATTGGGAGAAGAAGAGGATTGCCCAATACAGCCAACAGGATAATCAAAGTTTTCGGGAGATGGATGGTTAATCAAACCGACATTCGTACCGTTATCAAAAACAATAGAACCACCATTAGATGGTGGCTGGTCTTTATTCCAGCAGCCATGGTACCAACATCCTACGCAACCTTTTTCTGATGTACATTCATTTGGATTGCTGTAAGGGTTTGGTGGACCAGGGCAATCTCCTTTAGGATTAGGAGGTAAATTATAGTTATAAAAAAAACCTCCTAGAGAGGCATTGTTTAAAACGATGGTGTTGCCTCCTCCATTGTCTGAATATATGGCGCCCCCATTTGCCACAACTTTATTGCTAATAAATTCATCGCTGCTTATCCCACCTGCTGCCAAAGATATATCACAGCCGCGTGTTGCTGAATTATTAATAAATCCTCCTTGCATATCCACCTTACAGGCATTTACTTCTCCGGCACATACTGCTTGTTGACTAATACTAAGAGTACATTCCGCTATAACAGCATCATCTATTGAGACGGCCCAATTAGATAAAGATACAGATATGTTGGTCAAACTACTTTTGTTTGTGCTGTTATCTATAAACGATGCATTTCCTGTTACAAACCCATCGTTCTCTGAATCATTAGCAAAAATCGCATTTTTTATATATCCTTTATTTTTTGATTTCTCTAAAAAGGTGGCGTCAAAAGATAATGTATCACCACCATGATTTTCCGCCAAGATATTTAGATAAGCCGTAATGTTATGTGTCTCATCACCGCCCTCATAATACTGATATCCTACAGTGTATTCGTTTCCTATGAGAGATGCATAGTTCCGGCCTATACTACCATCTGCTGTGTCTATAGTACCAGAATTATTATAACAGCTTACATGGTTTCCATTGACTGTGCCGTAATTATGACTCAGCTGGAGACTGTTTGCGACATTAATTACTCCGTTATTACTAGATAGAGATAACGTATGTGTACTATTGACATTCAAGTGACCATAGTTTTTTATATCTAGAGTATGAATGCAGCCTGTGATACATGAACTATATTCTGGATATAGAGAATCCAAAGGTTGCGATCGTAGAAGTATGTCAGACAATAAATCGACTGTTGTATTATAGCCAATCACCAGCCTACCATTTGCGTAATCTACCTCAGGTTCGTCCTCTGTAAAAGGTGCCTGCAAAAACATTCCGATATCATGCTTACCCCCATATAGTCTTAAAATGCCATCTGCATCAACTTTAGCTATAGATAATGAACAATTTGATAGTGTGCCTCCTATTAAGGCACTATTTGCGCCTATCTCACAATTTTCAAAATCGCAACTAGAGACGATATTATATTTTCTTATCCATCCAACCTGTTGTTCTGTCAAGTTAAATAAGTAATCTAATTCTCTATTATTCAAGTATTGATTAATATATCCTGTTGTGGGTGGCTCTGTGGTATTATCTATTTCATATTCACTCCATAGACCCAGGTCTCTGATAGAGTAGAATTCACTATATTCGTTTGGTGGTGGGCTTGCGACATTGATTGTGCAACCTTTCGTTGTTCCTGAGCTGATTATCAACAAATGTTCCAGCTCTATGGAACAGTCCTCTACATGTGCGTCATCGAATATTGTACAAATATCCGAGGTTATTGGACAATCTATTACTACCTTTTTATTGTTATAAAGTTCATAACCATCGCCTATAGAAAGGTAGCTACTTGTTATTGTTGATTGTGCAATAAAAGGTGCATGGCTTTGCAGGTGACCAACTGTCAAATCTGAACCATGTATCCTTGATAGTCCCAATCCCATACTTAATGCTGCAATCTGTGAGTCCAGAATTGTAGGATACCCGGTCACAAAAGCACCTTTGCTTCCCACTGGTTGACCACCAGGTCCTAAATAAAACCCAATGTCTGCAGTATCTGTAGATAATGTTAAAGTCATTGGAATATAATTAGAAATAGAAAAGCTATAACAGTTTATATCTCCAATGGGTACGGGAATGGGAATGGGTGGCGGTGGAAAGGGTAGAGCCTTAAGACCACCTATCGATTCCATAGTCTCTTCATCATATTCAATGCCTAACAACGGAGGAGTATCCGGAGGTGGATTAAGTATAGGGGGATATTGAGCTATTCCTAAGGACCTGTATTTTTGACTTAAGAAATAGGTGAAGTTTTCATTAGAATCTATCGGCATCCAAAGATCAGTAAAATTTATTATATTACTAGAATCTAGTATAGCATTAAGCGGTAGGTCTATCGATATATGTCCTTTTATAGTTATCGCAGGAATAGCATAAGATTTCGGTGCTTTGTATAAGGTCATTTTTGATAAAGGACCCAAACTCCCATCGACTGGATCATATTCACGATATAAGTACTCTCTGTCGAATGCCTGACCGCCCCAATTCTCTGCATTAAAGCCAATTGAAAAAAGGTTCTCTTTTGGGTTGACTTTTAGTCTTGCTTGGGCGTACCGTTCGGCGAAGATTTCATTTTCCGGGGGACTAAATGTATTAAGGTAATAATTATATTGTGCCCAAAAACCATTTGGGAGCTTATGCGGAGGCCAATTAGGAACAGGAATATCAAGTGATTCATCGAATCTTAATGTTCTATTAAGGTTTCTTTCTCCCTGTTGAGCGGAATAGGAGAAACCTGACGGATCTAATAAATCTAAAAAAGGCATGATGCTACTCCAATATAACACTACGTTGTTGACTTTTAATATTTTGTTTCATACTTTCAAAGTTATAGAATTTGTGAATATCAAGTTTGTCTTGTTTAGGAAAATCATCAGTCAGAGATATAGCAAATAGCATACCAAAAGCTCTTTGTTGTTTGGAACACCAATAAGGGGCGCACCCACTTTCTTCTGCATCGCAACCTTTAGCTTTTGCTATTTCAGCTGGCTCTAAACAAGGATCTTCTTCTACTAATTCAGAAACTGCTTCAGCATCTTGCTCTGTACTAAATCGATAGTATGTTGTAAGAGGCAAATCACATGGTATAGGTCTACATGAAGCAAAATCATAGCCTGGATAATATTGTATCATACATTTTAATAGGGTTTCTGTTACAAGGAAGGCTCCTGTTGGTAAGGGTCCCCAGCTAGGATGACCTCCACTGTTCCAATCACCAAATGGACAATGTAATACATAAACACATTCATTGAACTCTGTTTTTGAATCATCATATCCTATTACACTGTATGTTGTATAAAAAATTCTATCTGGATAAGAGAGACCAGTTGAATCCCTAATATTATTAAAGCCAACATTGCTAAATAATAAGACTCCATAGCCGTTCCATAATAAATCTTTAGTAATTCTTAGCATATCGTCTGCATTGGTGTTATCTACTATATCTTTAGCTTTAGAGATAGTTGTTGTGTTAGCGGACAGTATCATTGATATAGTTCTCGCTCTCAAAATCCTGTTAAATGAATCAGTACTATTCCAATTAATATTATTTCCGCTCTGATAATTCCATCCATTTCTTTGTTGAAAATGTTTTAAAAAATAGTCTGGAAAAGTCATTAACATTTTTTTTAATGTTGACTGATAAGTGAAATTACATGCCCCATGATATAGTTGTCTTTCTACTAAGCCCACATGTTTCAATTCTTCTCCTACTCTACCATTTAGTATGGTACCATCAAAATAACCGTCATCACTAGGTATCCAATATGAAAAATCTAAAAGGTCTTGATAGTTTGACTTAAGACAGCATTCATTATAGTAAAACATTGTTCCTTGCTTACAGCATGGATGATTAGGGTCTGTTGGCTGTCCTGTAGCTGGGTCTTTAGGGCACTCATCACAGTTTTTACAGATGGCATTACCGGTGCCATCATCTACACACCCATGGGCCCTGCCAGGAACTGAATCATTTAAATGAGGAAAGCAAGTTAATGGTTGAATACCTTTTGCTAACATATTTTGCAATTGATATCCATTGGGATCAAATCTACTAAGTGAGGATGGCTCGCTAGCTTGAACACTATATCCTGGGGCCCTATAGGCAAGAGCTTCGGCATCATTTGCAACAAGATCCGGACCGCACATCATTAAGCAGTCAGGAAGGGAATTATAGGCAAAAAATTCTAAATATTCTGTAGCCATTCTTGCTGTCCATTCAGAAGTATCTGGTGTTTTTTGATTATTGCCGTTATTCATTAGGTATAATGCTCTAGATAAATCACAGGTGTTTCTAACAGAATGCGCGGTGCCAGCGAGTACTCTTCTCTGACTTTCAGAATAAGCACCAGCATCCAGAGACTGCAATAACTTATACATAGGTGCTATTTTATTTTTTCCAGTATTTTTTATACCATTGGTATTAGCGCCCTCCTCATCTGGATCAATATTCCAAAGGCTACTTCCGCACGGTTGTTTGACCCATCTTAAAAAGTTAATAATTCTTGTAAAGTTATATGGAGTACCAGCTCCATAAGGACCTTCTCCAAACACATCAGAGCTACTCATATGGGAATATGGAGAAGCTAGAGTATTTGTACATGGGTTCTGTGAATATGTTTCAAATAATTGTTTTGGTGTTAACATTAGTATTTATTAAATAGTTGTTATGTGGAATATATTTTTGTATAGGAACCTCAGTATTTTTCCATTTTATAGATAGACTATTATCTGTTTCCTCAATAATTTGACCATACACATTAGGATTTTCTTGTATATAACAATCATTATTATAAAGCTTAACCAAATGAAGTCTATGTTGTTTGATGTTAGGATTAAGGATTATATTTTTAGATATAGGTCTTCCTAAAATATTTTGATTATTATATTCTGCCATATATCCAAAAAGCCTCTCCATGCTATGAACATATGTGCCATTTTGATCATCTTTAATTAATCCAACTTCTTTGCTTAGTAAAGTTTTTAATTTTGCCTTGTTAATAAACGGTTTAAACAATTCTGTTTTAGCTGCAAAAATATTTCCACCAATAAAACTTTTAATCCTAAGCTTAGAATAATCAATACCAAGTAAATCTGATAACTCTAAAATGATTTGACTGTTAGTATATTCATGATTTCTCATTATAAATGATTTACTCGCAACTATACCAATATCTGTTTTTTGTAATCCTAATATGGTGTTAAAAAAATTATTGCCATAAAGTATATCATTTACTAGAATGACACGCCAATTCACATGTCTATTTTTACCCCAATTACTCTTTTTTGAGTGCAGTTTAAAAAAGAATGGATAATCTTGAGCCTTTTCTAGCAAATTTAATGTTGGTAAAATATCAGTACCTCCATTGTCAAAATAATTTATATCCAAATGCTTAAAGGTTTCAATAAATAAAGATTCAGCTTGATTGTTGTCATTATCTTTACAAAGTCCTAAAAAAATAGATATATTATCTCTGTGCGGAAATAATATATCTGTAAATTCTTGTGCTAGATCAGTATTATAAAGCCATAATAAAATGGCAACTTTATTTTTCATTAACTAATTTATTGTACAATACCAGTGCTAACGCTGATCCAGCCACACCCATAAATATTCCTGCTGGCTCCACACTACTATATGAGCCCACCAGATACAACGCTGCGCCACCTATATAAGATCCTGCTACTCCTAGTGCCACTGTTTTAACAAAGCCAAAATTCTCTTCTCCAGGAATGAGTGTTTTTGCTATACTACCTACAAAAATACCATAAACACACCATACTATTATACTAAACATTACTAGCCTCCAGTAAAGTTGATACCTCCTCATCCGTGATGCGTTCTCCTTTGTCGAATATTGCATTAGTTAAAGACTTGGCATAGAGCCTATAGTCTTCATGATTAAGTTCTCTTCTGATAATTTTACGTAATTTCATTTTGGCAAACCAGCCCCTATAGCTTGATAATTCTCTAATATGTTGTTTGTATACCAAAATTTTATCTTCTTTTTTGTTTTTATTACACTCTTGTAAGATTCTCATAGCAGTCAGCATAATACTGATTATCATTAATATCATAATAATACTACCAAATTTATCTGGGGGCAAATTTTCTTTTTTTGATTCTAAAATTTCTACAGCTAATGTTTTTAATTTTTCATTAGGCTCATTCATATTAGGGCTCACAGTATTGACAGTTAATTTTAGCTATTCCATCTCCGCTTAAATACCATCCTTTACCTTTGCAAACTGGACAATCTTTACGCTTATATTTTTCTACAATAGTATCTTGTTGGCTAGCTTTAATAACACCTCCAGTTAGAGTCACAGTAGCCGTTGTACTATACTGATGACCTGATGCAAACATTACGGATCCTGCTACAACAAATGCAAATAATAATTTATTCATTTTATAATCCTGTCTAGTAAGTCTTTTAGCGGCCTTCTTTTCTTAGGAGGCTTGACTATATCTGTGTTCTTTGGTGCGAACATTTTTAATATTGCCAAAATAAAATTTGTAATAGTTTTTATTAGGCTGTTGAGAGCTATTCGATCTAATAATTTCATGGTTGGTTCTCCAATTTATTATACACCTTATATTGGAACATTAAGCCTAGCCAGGTATTGATTTACACTGCCTGTTACTTGTATATTTACTATATCTCCAGCATTAAATTGAGGGCCAGCTCCTATGCTGGAATTATCATTAGCACTATCTGGGTGAATAGCCTCTAATCTTGCGATACCTGTTGGTCCTAGCGGAGATAGTCCTGTTCCTATATTTATACCAGCTTTTTGATTTGCATTTGCGTCTACGCTAATACTATATCCAATACCATTAGTTAAGTCATAACAAAATGTTACGAAATCTTGCTCGGAAACTGTAGAGGTACCATCTCGTTCTATTGTAGCAAAAGATCCGTTATCATCTATAGATACAGCGTTGTCTACAATAAATGTCGAACTAGTAACTTTAGCTGTGCTGCTAGTCTGTCGCAAAATAGATGATTCTAAATCTGTTGTATTTAAAGCAGCGTCATCAACTAAACATCTATAAAAATGATATGTATTATTTTCTGCTAATCCTCTAATTTCTAAAGTCGCATTAGTTTCTCCATCAATATCTCCCCAAACACTAGGACTTTGCCAATAATATGTTGGAATATTTCCAGTTTGCCATTGATAATTTAAAGTTGCTGAGCTATTTCTTGCTACTGCTACAATATTAAGGTTTAAATCTCCTCCTGTGGTAGCAACTAAATTCTGAGAAGCGGTTGTAGCAAGAAGATCTTTGCCATTAATTTGATTAATGTTTGGCTGTGTTGTAATACTAATTTCTTGTACTGTTAATGTTATTTCGTCACTAGTAACCTCAACATCATCTGAATGATTTTGAAGCCTGGCTTTTACACGATAAAGATCTTGATCATTATTGTCGTATGTTAAGCTAGATAATTGTAGTTCACTACTAGTACTATTTTGTATAGTAGACCAAGAGCTGCCGTTATTTGTTGATTTTTGCCATACATATTGTAATACAAACGAAGCGTCATAATTTTGAGAGGCGGAAACATCGAGCATTCCAGTACCTCTGTTGACAGTTAGGGATAGGGATGAATATTGTGGATATCCGTTAAGTGAATTAATAGATATCGAACCACAATGAAGTTCTGCTTCATTACTATATACTCCATCAAATCCTACTGCACTCGCTAGAACCCTATATAAATTGCCATCATCAGTAGGACAACTAATAGCAGACAAGCTAAGACATGCGCTAGTTTCGCCTAGAATATCATTCCATGTGCTTCCTGTATCGGTACTTTCTTGCCATTGATAACTAATGGTTGTACCAGGAATATTAGCGGATGCTGATGAGCAAAACTGAGCTGTATTATCATCTCCTACTGGTTGATCAGTAGGTTGTGTTGTAAATGTTATTGTGGGAGGTAAAACAGTTAATGTAGCCTGATTGCTAAAAGATGTTGTTAGGCCATCATAAGCAATGACTTTAAGCCTGTATATATCCCCATTATCATCTTCATATGTTTTGCCAGTGAGTGATAGAATGGAGTTATTTGCACCCGCAACATCACTAAAATTGAAAGTGCCAGATTCTGCTTTTTGCCATTGATATAACGGTTCTGTAAAATCATTAAGTTTAGCTACTCCTGTTAAACTAGCATTTCCATCAGTAGATGTTACTGATTGTGGTTGAGTTGTAAAGCTAATTGTTGGTGATTCTTCTGAATTTTTACAGGATAGTGCGCGAGTAGTATTGATTGTAAATAACGCCTCTGCTGGAAAAGTTGCTGTATGATATCTATAGACAGGATCTCCAATTAAATACCCATCTGCATCTTGTGTTGCTGTACCTAGATATTTTATATAGGTTCTATTGTACATAGGGTTTGTAAGCGTATATTTGATTCCCACACAAGCTGTATTATTATATGTAGGGGTATTGATATATGGATCTACTATTGCATTAATTAACATATTATCAGTAGCATCAATGACATAAGGACTGTCATTGTTATATGCAGCAAAAATATCTCCTGTTGTGGCGGTAGTTGGCACAGAAGTCCATATGATGCCACTATGAGGAGAACGTGTTCTATATTTTTCATACATCCAGCCATTCTCATTTAGTCCATAGGTCAAAGTTGAACTATTGGCAGCATCTCCAACAATAGATCGATCATGATGGGTAGTAAAAGTTACAGGATACTTACTTAAAGAATTTACAGAATATCCACTAATTTCAATTTTTAATTCTAGGGGATATGATGAATTATTAACAAATACAGATTGTGGATCCCATGAATCTGTGTCTGTATTAGCTGAATCTGTAATCCCGCCGATTGTAGTTGCAGTGCCAGTAACAGATCCCAGCTCTGCTATTTTCAGATCATTACTACTACCAGAATCTGCTACGGGAGGGATCTTAATGATAAATGGATCACTTGGCATTCTCATATAAAAATCTGCTAATAAAATTATGCTGTCATTAAGTTTAGATCGATAGATATTGTTATAAGAAATAAACGTTTTGCTGTCTAATACTGATATTGCTTGTCTAGACGATCCAACTCCGCTGTTACTATCGGTAATCGTTTGACTAGCAGAAGTTTGCTTAAGTTTATTTAAAGAAAAAAGATCGTATTCATGATAGTTATCTGGATCTATGTTATAAGACAAACCATTTAAAGCATTAGAGAAATCTGTTCCTTTAACAATATTTAATCCTGTAGTATATAATGCATACTCATGAGGCCATGAAGAATTAATATCATAATCTATCCTATTGGAAGCTTCCAAATTTAAGCCTGTGGTATGAAGAACATATTCATAAGGAAATGATTGTTTAATATCGTATGTAATAAGACTGTTTTGATTATATGTTCCTTCATTTCTATTATTATCTATGTTTAATCCAGTAGTATGTAATTTATATTTATAGGGAA